>Ga0209810_1000809_pt1 | contig 57462 bp, 49 predicted proteins | sample Coa_R1_7_FD_187159 | JGI IMG/M metagenome (GOLD analysis project Ga0209810, IMG submission 187159) | Surface soil microbial communities from Centralia Pennsylvania, which are recovering from an underground coalmine fire - Coalmine... | ecosystem: Environmental > Terrestrial > Soil > Unclassified... | reverse complement strand
GAACGGGACCGGCGGGCCCGGCTACAACCTCGAGGCCGAGTTCAGCGCGATCCCGCACGTCGAGGGGACCGTGGCGATGGCGCGCGCGAGCAGCCCGAACTCGGCCGGGAGCCAGTTCTACATCGTGCTGAACGACGCGCCGTTCCTGAACCGGCAGTACACGGTCTTCGGGCAGGTCGTCGAAGGCCTCGACGTCGTCCGGCAGATCCGCGCCGGCGACGTCATGACCAGGGTGACGATCGAGGACGAAGCCGCCGCCGGCTGAGCGGCGCCCGGCCCTAGGCCGAGCCCTCGAACGCGACGCGCAGGCCGTCGCCGACCAGGTTGAAGCCGAGCAGGGTGAGGATGATGAGCGCGCCGGGGACCGCGACGAGCCACGGCGCGCCGATCGCGGTCGGGCCGAGCGCGTCCTGCAGCATGTTGCCCCACGAGGCGGTCGGGACCTGAACGCCGAGGCCGAGATACGAGAGCCCCGCCTCGACCAGGATGTTGTCGCCGATCGCGAGCGCGCCGGCGACGACGATCGGGCCGAGCGAGTTCGGCAGCAGATGGCGCAGCACGATCCGCGCCGGGCTCGCGCCGATCGCGCGCGCCGCCTCGACGAACTCGCGCTCGCGCAGGGTCAGCACCTCGCCGCGCACCAGCCGCGCGACGCCCATCCACGAGAGCAGCCCGATGACGAGCACGATCACCAGCAGCGAGAAGCGGTTCGTCAGCGCCTCCACCGTAATGATGAGGAAGAACGTCGGGAACGAGAGCATCGCGTCGACGAAGCGCATCATGAGCCCGCCGCTGCGGCCGCCCGCGAAGCCCGCGATCGCGCCGTAGAGCGAGCCGACGACGATCGCGACCAGCATCGCGGTCACGCCGACGGTCAGCGAGACGCGCGCGCCCTGCAGCGCGCGGGCGAGCTGGTCGCGGCCGAGCACATCGGTCCCGAGCGGGTGGGCCGCGGAGGGCGGGAGCGGCGCGCCCAGGTCGGCGTGGTCGATCGCCGTCGGCGAGTGCGCCCACAGCAGCGGGCCGATCAGCGCGGCCGCGACGATGAGCGCGAGCAGCACGAGCCCGCCGACCGCGGGCCGTTCGCGCGCGAAGCGGCGCAGAAACGCGATCACTCGTAGCGGACCCGCGGGTCGAGCAGCACGTAGCCGACGTCGGCGAGCAGGTTTCCGGCGATGACGAGCACGGCCGAGAGCAGCGTGATCCCCATGACCGTCGGATAGTCGCGCTGGAAGACCGCGTTCAGCCCGAGATAGCCCATCCCGGGGACGGAGAAGACGTATTCGACGAAGTACGCGCCGCCGACGAGCGCCGGAAGGCTCAGGCCGAGCAGCGTGACGATCGGGATCAGCGCGTTGCGCAGCGCGTGGCGGTAGATCACGGCCCGCTCGGCGAGCCCTTTGCTTCGCGCGGTGCGGATGAAGGGCTGGCCGAGCACGTCGAGCATCGCGCCGCGCTGGTAGCGCATCCACGAAGCGAAGCCGACGATCGAGAGCGTCGCGACCGGAAGCGCGAGATGCCAAAGCCGGTCGAGCGGATCGCCCGCGTGTCCGAGCGAGGCGATCCCCGAGGCCGGAAACCAGCGCAGCTGCACCGCGAACACGTCGACCAGCACGATCCCGAGCCAGAACACCGGGATCCCGTACGCGACGAACGCGAGCGCGGTGATCCCGACGTCGAACGCGCCGTTGCGCCGGGTCGCGGCCGCGACGCCGAGCGGGATCGCGATCGCCAGCGTGACGAGCAGCGAGAGTCCGATCAGCTCCAGCGTGACCGGCATCTTCTCGGCGATCCGCAGCACCACCGGACGCCCGTCCACGTAGGAGCTGCCGAGGCTGCCGTGCAGCAGCAGCTCCTTCAGCCAGAACAGATACTGCACGTACCACGGCTTGTCGAGCCCGAGCGAGGCGACGAACGCCGCGCGGGCCGACGGCGACATCGCGCGCGCCTGCTCGGCGAAGATCGCCGCCGGGCCGCCCGGCGCGAGTCCCATCAGCGCGTACGAGACGAACGAGACGAACAGCAGCAGCGGGATCGCGCCGACGACGCGGCGGACGACGAACGCGATCACGGCGGATCGAGCCTCCAGTGCATCACGTCGTCGAAGAAGTACAAGCCGGGCAGCTCGGGCGCGGTCGGATGGACGCGCTTCGCGTAGGCGGCGAGATAGTTCTCGTTCGACGCGAACAGCATGGGCAGGTCGCGCGCCGTACGGACCTGCATGTCGTCGTACAGCGCCTTGCGCCGCGCGCGGTTCAGCGTCACCAGCCCCTGCTCGAGGTCGCGGTCGACCGCGGGATTGCGGTAGAAGCCGTAGTTGTTGCCGGCCGGCGGGAACTGGTGCGAGTCGAGCAGCGTGAGCTGATCCGGATCCGGGTTACCGCCCCAGCCGGTATACGCGAGCTCGAAACGTGACTGGTTCGTGGCGTCGATGAACGTCGCGTAGTCGAGGACGCGGACCTGGATCGCGATGCCGATCGCCGCCATGTCGGCTTGGAACTCGGCGGCGATCTCGTTCCCGAGCTGGCTCGAGGGCAGCGAGAAGACGAAGGCGAGCCGCCGTCCGCCCTTCGCGCGGACGCCGTCGCGTCCGAGCCGCCAGCCGCCGGCGTCGAGGAGCGCCCGCGCGCGCGCCGGGTCGAACGGGTACGGCTTCACCGCGGCGTCCTGCCAGAACCGCAGCGCGGGCGGCTCGACCGACGCGCCGAGCGTCGCCGCGTCGTGGCGCAGCCCGTGCACGATCCCGTAGCGATCCCAGCCGTACTGCATCGCCTGCCGGACGCGGACGTCGTCGAGCCCCGGCACGCGGAAGTTGATCTGCACGAAGCGCGTGTACAGATCGGGGATGTTGACGAACCGGAAGCGCGGGTCACGGCGCAGCCGGCGCACGTTGTCGGCGTTGATGCCGTCGTCGAAGTCGGCGGCGCCCTCGAGCATCGCGTCGTCGCGCCCCTCGGGGTCGAGCACGACCTGCACGTCGATCCGCTTGACGCTCGGGACGCCGCCCCACCAATATGGGTTCGCGGCCAGCAGGCATTCCTGATCGTGGTTCCACGAGACCAGCCGGTACGGGCCGGTCCCGATCGGATACTGCCCGAACGGCGAGGTGCGCAGCGCGGAGTCCGGCACGTTCGCGAAGACGTGTGCCGGCATGATCCATTCGGACTGCAGCACGTTGACGACGAACGTCGCGTTCGGCCTGCTCAGATCGAACCGGACGGTGTACGGATCGAGCGCGACGACGCGGCGGATGTAGTCGTACTGGCCGGCGTACGGGTCGCCCGTCTTCGGATCGAGCGTGGCTTTCCACGTCCACGTCACGTCGGCCGCCGAGAACGGCGCGCCGTCCGACCAGCGCACGCCGCGCCGCAGGCGCACGATCCAGGTCGTGCCGCGGCGATCGGAGCTCCACGACGTCGCGAGCATCGGCGTGGCGGCGTAGTCGGCGCCCGTTCCCGCGAGCCGGTCGAAGATCAGATTTTGGTAGAGGAACGCGTAGTACTGGTTGGTGATCAGCGGGTTCATCGAGTCGGCGTCGCCCGCTTCGAGCACGACCAGCGTGTCGCGGTCGCGCACCGCCGAGGCGCGCGCGGCGCATCCGCTCAGCGCCGCGAGCAGCGCGAGCGCGACGTACAGCGCGCGCAGCGGGCGCGCCCGGTTCATCCCGCGGACGGGCTCGGTCCGCGCAGCGCGGCGTCGACCCGGTGCGCGATCGCCGCGATCCCGGCGTTCCCCGCCGACGTGTCGTCCAGGTCCTTGGTGAAGACCGCGAGGACGTACGGGGTGTCGCCGAACGGGTCGACGATCCCGGCGTCGTTGCGGACCGCGGTGATCTCGCCGGTCTTGTGCGCGCACGGCGTGCCGCGCGGCAGGCCGCGGACGATCTTCGTCGCGTCCTCGTTGCCGAGCATCACGTCGATCATCGCGCGGCAGCTCTGCGGCGTCGCGATCGTCGTGAGCGCCTCGCGCGCGCCGCGCTCGATCTCGTAGAGCAGCAGCGCCGTGTCGGCGGGCGTCATCACGTTCTCGCTGATGTGCCAGGACGGGACGACGTCGGCGAAGTGCCGGCCGAGGTGCGAGCGCGTCATCCCGGCGTGCCGCATCGTCGCGTTGATCGTCTCCATCCCGAACGCCGTGATCAGCGTGTTCGAGGCGGAGTTGTCGCTGACCTGAATCATCGCCCGCACGAGGCTGTCGAGCGTCCAGGCTTTCCCCGGCGGCGAGCCGGCCAGCACGTCGGAGCCGCCGATGAGATCGGCGGCGCGCGTTCGCACGGTGTCCTCCGGCCGCGCCGTCCCCGCGTCGTACGCGCGGTAGACCGTCGCCATGATGGCGAGCTTGATCACCGAGGCCGAGGCGAACCGCTCGTTCTCGTGCAGCTCGGCGAGCGGCGGCGCGCCGTCCATCGTCCGCACCACGACGCCGGTAACGCCCGGGATGTCGCTCGCGATCCCGTCGAGGTCGATCGCGGGACGCGCGCTCGCGCACGCCGCGAAGCCGCCCAGCGCCGCCGCGCCGGCCGCCGCGGCCGCGCCGCCGAGGAATGCGCCGCGCCTCATCGCGGAAGCTCCGCCATCAGGAAATCGGCGAGCCGGTCGCCGAGCTCGCGCAGCCGCGGCGCCATCCACTCGCGCTGCTCCGGGCAGGTCATCTCGCCGAACTCGATCAGCAGCTTCTCCGGCGCGTCGACCTTGCGGAAGCCGTAATAGCGGTGCTCGTTCTCGGTGAAGTTCTCGCCGACGAAGCGGAACGGGAACAGCGCACGGTAGCGCGACTCCCAGGCATCGACGAACGCGCGGCTCGTCGTCGCCGGAAACCCGACCGAGGCGCCGCTCCCGCACGGCGTGGCCGACCCGTCGAAGTGAAGGAAGACCGCCGCGCGCGCGACGTCCTCGCCCGCGTAGTCGGCGGGCCGCCGCACGACCGTGTATCCGGCCGCGCGCAGGACGCGCGCCGCCTCGTCGGCGACGACCGGCGTCCACTCACGCTCGAGCGCGCCGCCGCCGCCGGTGCCGAGATTGCACGCCTTGACGTGCAGCGGCGCACAGCTCGCGGGACGCCCCTCGTGCCCGGCCTGGATCACCACGTCGCCCTCGTCGGCGCCGGCGGGCGCGGTCGTCATCAGCCAGGCGAACGCCGCCAGCAACGCGGGAAGCCGCATCACGGGACGATAATGCCCGCCGTCCATGGCCGATCCTCTCGTACCGAGCGACCTCACCCGCGTCGTCCTCGTCTCCGATCCGCAGATCGCGCCGGACGGCGCGGTGTACTACCGCCGCGCATGGTTCGACGTCGAGCGCGACGAGATCGCCGGCGCCGTCCGCCGGATCGGCCGCGACGGCGCCGACCGCGCCTTCACCGCGGGCCGCAACGACCGGCTGCCGCGCGTCGCGCCCGACGGTTCGGCGCTCGCCTTCGTCGCCGACCGCGACGAGAAGGCGCGCCTCTTCACCCTTGCGCTTGACGGCGGCGAGGCGCAGCAGCTCGGCGAGGGCTGGACGAAGATCGTCGCGCTCGCGTGGTCGCCGGACGCGCGGACGATCGCGTTCGTCGCCACCGCCGAGCACGACGCGGCGAGCGCGGCGATCTACCATGACGCGCCGAGCGGCGCACGGCACATTCGCCGCCTGCCGTTCAAGAGCGACGCCGACGGGCTGCTCGACGGCGTGCGCAAACACCTGTTCGTCGCGAACGTCGAGGACGGAAGCATCCGCCCGATCACGCGCGGCGACTTCGACGTCAACGCGCCGAGCTGGTCGCCGGACGGGACGCGCATCGCGTTTCACGCGCGGATCGATCTCCCGGAGGACGCGACCGCGCTCTCGGATCTGTACGTGGTCGACGTCGCAAGCGGCGCGCTCACCCGGCTCACGCACGGCGAAGGACCGATGCAGCTCCCCGCGTTCTCGCACGACGGGCGCGAGATCGCGTTCACCGGCCACCTCGACGGCGACGACGCGGGCGGACGGTACGACACCGAGCTGCTCGTCGTGCCGGCCGGCGGCGGGCCGATCCGCTCGCTCTCCGCGTCGCTCGGCCGCACCGTCGGCGACGCGCTCGCCGGGGACCTGCGCACCGGCGTCCCGCTCGCGCCGGCATGGAGCGCCGGCGACCGCGAGATCTTCGCGCAGGTCAGCGACGAAGGCGCGGCGTCGGTGCGCGCGTTCACCCGCGACGGCTCGCGCGTGCGCACGGTCGCCGGCGGCGAGCGCGAGATCTTCGCGTTCGCGCTCGGCGACGGCGGCGCGCTGGCGATCGCGTACTCCTCGCCCACCGTGCCGAACGAGATCGCGCTCGTCGAGCCGTACGGCGGCGAGCGCCGTCTCACCGACGCGAACCCCTGGCTCGCGGAGAAGGCGGTCGCCGCGCCGCGCCGCTTCCGCCCGCGCGCCTCGGACGGCACCGTGCTCGACGGCTGGCTGCTGCCGCCGCCGTCGGCGCGCGAGGCGAACGGCCCGCTCGTGCTCGAGGTGCACGGCGGTCCGCACGGCGCATACGGGCTGACGTTCTTCTTCGAGTTCCAGGTGCTCACCGCGCAGGGGATCGCGGTCGCCTACGGCAACCCGCGCGGCTCGCAGTCGTACGGCGCGCCCTACGCCGACGCGATCCTCGGCGACTGGGGCGGGATCGACGCCGACGACGTGCTGCGCATCCTCGACGGCGCGCTGGCGGAGGCGCGCTTCGACACGAAGCGCATCGGCGTCGCGGGCGGCTCGTACGGCGGGTTCATGACGAGCTGGCTGATGGGCCACAGCGATCGTTTCGCGGCCGGCGTCTCGATGCGCGCGGTGAACGACTTCGTGAGCGAGATCGGCGCGTCGGACCTGGGCTGGTTCCTCGAGCGCGAGCTGAAGACGCGCTACGCCGACGACGGGGGGCGCGCGCTCTTCGAGGGCTCGCCGATGCGCGCCGCGCACGCGATCGACGCGCCGCTGCTGGTGGAGCACAGCGAGCGTGACTACCGCTGCCCGATCGATCAGGGCGAGCAGCTCTTCACGATCCTGCGCCGGATGGGGAAGCGCAACTGCGAGTTCGTCCGCTTCGCGGAGACCGGCCACGAGCTCTCGCGGAGCGGGAAGCCGCGCAGCCGCGTCCTGCGCCTGCGCGCGATCGCGAACTGGTTCGTGCGGCACCTCGCGCCGGACGGCGCGAGCGTCGCCGACGCCGACGCGGGCTGGCTGTTCCGTCCGCTCGCCGGCGAAGACGACGTGCTCGCGCCGCGAGAGGGCGTCGCGAGCGCGCCGCTCGAGCGCGAGCCGGCCGGCGTCTCGGGCTAGCCCGCGAAGGCGAACGGCAAGCCGACGTAGTTCTCGGCGAGCGATTCGGCCGGCGCGCGCGACGAGGTGACGTAGTCGAGCTCGGCGTGCTGGATCTTCCGGTCGTACTCCGTCGCGCCGGGGAAGTTGTGCAGCATCGAGGTCATCCACCACGAGAAGCGCTGCGTCTTCCAGACGCGGCGCAGGCAAAGGTCCGAGTAGGCGTCGAGCAGCGCCGCGTCTCCGGTGCGGTAGAACGCCTCGAGCGCATGGGCGAGGACCAGCACGTCGGCGATCGCGAGGTTCATGCCCTTCGCGCCGGTCGGCGGGACGATGTGCGCGGCGTCGCCGGCGAGGAACAGCCGCTCCCATCGCATCGGCGCGACGACGAACGAGCGCATCGGCGTCACGCCCTTCTGCGCGATCTCACCCTCGCTGAGCGCGGGGACGTCGTCGCCGGCGAGGCGCGCGCGCAGCTCGCTCCAGATCCGCTCGTCGGGCCATTCCTCGAGGTTCTCGTCGGGCGAGCACTGCAGGTAGCAGCGCGAGATCTCCGGCGAGCGGCAGCTGAACAGCGCGAAGCCGCGCTCGTGGTTCGTGTAGATCAGCTCCTCGGCCGGCGGCGGCGCGTGCGCGAGGATGCCGAGCCAGGCGAACGGGTAGACGCGCTCGTACGCGGTCAGCGCGCCGGCCGGGATCGCGGGGCGCGAGATCCCGTGGAACCCGTCGCAGCCGGCGACGTAGTCGCAGCGAACCTCGTGCGGCTCGCCGCCGGCGTCCTCGTAGCGGATCAGCGCGCGCGCGCCGTCCAAGTCGTGCAGCGAGACGTTCCGCACCTCGAAGCGCAGGTCGCCCTTCGCTTTGCGGCGCGCGGCGATCAGGTCTTTCACCACCTCCTGCTGTCCGTAGACCGTGATCGCCTTGCCGGTCAGCGCTTCGAAGTCGATGCGGTGGCTGCGGCCGTCGAAGCGCAGCTCGATCCCGCGGTGAAGCAGCCCTTCGCGCCGCATCCGCTCGCCCAGGCCGGTCGACTCGAGCAGATCGACGGTGCCCTGTTCGAGCACGCCGGCGCGCACGCGCTGCTCGCAGTACTCGCGGCTGCGCGCCTCGAGCACGACCGACTCGATCCCGCGCAGATGGAGCAGGTGCGAGAGCATGAGTCCCGCCGGGCCGGCGCCGACGATGCCGACTTGCGTGCGCGTCGAGGTCATGCGCGGTCATCCGGCGGCCCGCGGCGCGCCTCCTGGGGCGAACCAGGGCTCGCGTGCCGCGGCGCGTAGAACGTGCGATGCTTCGCCGCCTTTCCGTCGCGCTGCTCGGCTGCGCGCTCGTCTCGTCGCCGTTCGTGTCGCCGCCGGCGAGCCGCGCCCAATCGCATGCGGTCGATCCGTCGCTCTACGCGGGATTGCGCTGGCGCAGCATCGGGCCGTATCGCGGCGGGCGGACGAACGGCGTCGCGGGCGTCCCCGGCGACGGGCGCACCTTCTACACCGGCGCGGTCGGCGGCGGCCTGTGGAAGACGACGGACGCGGGACGGACGTGGAAGCCGGTGATGGACGCGATGCCGGTCTCGTCGATCGGCGCGGTCGCGGTCGCACCGAGCGATCCGAACACCGTGTACGCCGGAAGCGGCGAGGCCGACATGCGCTCGGACATCATCCACGGCAACGGGATGTACCGCTCGACGGACGCCGGCGCGACGTGGACGCACGCCGGCCTCGACGACTCGCGGCAGATCGGCCGCATCGTCGTCGACCCGCACGATTCGCGCACGCTGCTGGTCGCCGCCCTCGGCCATGCGTACGCACCGAACGAGACGCGCGGCGTCTACCGCTCCTCGGACGGCGGCGCGAGCTGGAAGCGCGTGCTGTTCGTGAACCGCGACACCGGCGCGATCGACCTCGCCGCCGATCCGTCGATGCGCACCGTGTACGCCTCGCTCTGGCAGACGCGGCGGCCGCCGTGGAACACCTATCCGCCCTCGAACGGGCCGGGGAGCGGGCTGTGGAAATCGACCGACGGCGGGGTGACGTGGACGCAACTGCGCGGGAACGGCTTCCCGTCCGACGGGGTCGGCAAGATCGGTCTCGCGGTCGCGCCGAGCGAGCCGAATCGGGTCTACGCGATCGTCGATGCGAAGCAGGGCGGGCTGTATCGCAGCGACGACGCCGGCGCGACGTGGAAGCTGATGGACAAGGATCGCCGGCTGTGGTCGCGCGGCTGGTACTTCTGCCACGTCACCGTCGATCCGAAGAACGCCGACGTCGTGTACGTCTCCGACACCGCGATGTACGAGTCGACCGACGGCGGCGCGTCGTTCGCCGCGCTGAAAGGCTCGCCCGACGGCGACGACTTCCACCAGCCCTGGGTCGATCCGCTCGATCCGCGGCACCTCGCCGTCGCGAGCGATCAGGGGACGGCGATCAGCATCGACGGCGGCGCGACGTGGAGCTCGTGGTTCAACCAGCCGACGGGCCAGTTCTACCACGTCGCGGCGGACGATGATTTTCCGTACCATCTCTACGGCGCGCAGCAGGACAGCGGCGCGGCGATGATCGTCTCGCGCAGCCGGTACACGGGGATCCAGGCGCGCGACTGGCGCCCGCTCAACGCGGGCGGCGAGAACGGGACGATCGCGCTCGATCCGCGTCACCCGGGCCTCGTCTACGGCTACGGCGACGAGATCGACGTCGAGCAGGTGAGCACCGGGCAGACGCGCACGATCTCGCCGATCGCGGGGCGTCCGGGGATCTGGCGCAAGACGTGGACCGAGCCGCTCGTGTTCTCGCCGGCCGACCGCGCGCTCTACGCGGCGTACCAGGTGATCTTCCGCTCGCGCGACGCCGGCGTGCACTGGACGGCGATCTCGCCGGACCTGACGCGGCCCGAACCGGGCGTTCCGGCGACCTTGGATCCGGGAACGGCGGGCGATTCCGCGGTTCCGGGCGCCCGGCGCGGCGTCGTCTACGCGATCGCGCCGTCGCCGCGCCGCGCCGGCACGATCTGGGCCGGAACCGACGACGGGCTCGTGAAGCTCACGCGCGACGGCGGGACGACGTGGCGCGACGTCACGCCGCCGCGACTCACCGCGTGGAGCAAGGTCGCGACGATCGAAGCGTCGCGCTACGACGAGGCGACCGCGTACGTCGCGGTCGACCGGCACCGGCTCGACGACGACCGCCCGTACGTCTACGTGACGCACGACTTCGGGCGGACGTGGCGGCTCGCCGCGGCCGGCATCCCCGACGGCAGCTTCGTCAACGCGGTGCGCGAAGATCCCGTGCGGCGCGGGCTGCTGTACGCGGCGACGGAGACCGCCGTCTACGTCTCGTTCGACGACGGGGCGGCGTGGCAGTCGCTGCGGCTCAACATGCCGGTGGTGTCGGTCCGTGACCTCGCCGTTCGCGGCGGCGACCTCGCGATCGCGACGCACGGGCGGGCGTTCTGGATCCTCGACGACGTCGAGCCGCTGCGCGAGCTCGCGGCGAGCGCGCCGGACGGCGCGCGGCTGTTCGCGCCGGCGGTCGCGATCCGCACGCGCCCCGGCAACGACGAAGCCGAAGCCTCGCCGCCCGAGGTGCCGATGGGCGAGAACCCGCCGAACGGCGCCTACGTCGACTACGTCGTGCCGAGCGGCGCGCGCGGCCCCGTCTCCATCGCGATCGCGGATGCGCGCGGCGAGGCGGTGCGCGCGTGGTCGAGCACCGACGCGCCGAGCGTGCCGAAGCCGCAGGACGTGCCGTTCCCCGCGTACTGGATCGAAAAGCCGGCGCTGCCGTCGGCGGCGCCGGGGATGCACCGTTTCGTGTGGGACTTCCACGCCGCCGCGGCGGCGAGCGGCCGGCGCCGGCGCGGCGGCGACGGCCCGTTCGTCCCGCCTGGCCGCTACACGGTGCGCGTCACGATCGGCGGCCGCACCTTCGCCCAGCCGCTCGTGCTGCGCCGCGATCCGCGCGTCCGTGCGAGCGACGCCGACCTGCAGGCGCAGTACGCGCTGGCGCGCGCGATCGACGCGCTGGCGGCTCGCGTGCAGGCCGCGCTGACGCAAGCCGACGCGCTGCGGAAGAAGAACGGCGCGGAGGCGGCGCGGATCGACGCGATCGCCGGCGCGGCGCCGGTCGAGGACCCGCGCAACTCCGTCGGCGCGCCGGCGACCCGCTTCACGACGCTGCGCTGGTACGCCGGCGCGCTCGCGACGCTGCAAGCGTCGGTCGAGAGCGCCGACGCGGCGCCGACGCCGGACGAGCGCGCGAGGTGGGCGCAGCTGCGGCGCGGCGCGCAGAGCGCGCTCCGCGCGTGGAGCACGCTCGCGGCGTCGCGCTGAGCCCCGCTACGGGCCGGTCACCGCGAACGTCGGGCCGAGCAGCGCGGTCGCCGGTCCGGAGAGCGTGCGAACCGGCGCACCGGCGCCCGGCGCGTACACCGTGACGCTGTCGTTGAAGCGGTTCGCGACGACGAGATCGCCGCTCGGGTCGAAGGCGAGCCCGACGTTTCCGTTCAGCCCGGCGGACGCGCCGGGGATGACCCGCGACGGCGGCGTCGTGCCGGTCGCGCTCGCGGGGTAGACCCGGATGGCGTTTCGGAACAGCGACAAGATCTCGCCGCTGCCGTCGACCGCGAGCACCGGCTCGACCAGCGATGCACCGGGCTGCGCGGGAATCGTTCGTGCCGGCGTCGCGTTCCCGTTCGCGTCCGGCGCGTACACCGAAAGCTGCTGGTTTCCGGCATCGACGTACACGGTGCCGTTCGCCGCGACCGTTCCCCCGGTGACGGCGCCGTCGAAGCCGCTTACCAGCGGGACCGCGATCGTGCGAATCGGACCGCCGGCCGCGTCGGGGCCGTAGACCAAAACGTCCGTCGGCGCGCCGGGCGCGACGGCGGTCGCGTACACGTCGCCGAGCGCGTCGACGCCGAGCAGCATGCTGAACTGTGCCCCGGCCGGCGGCGAGATCGTGCGCGTCGGGGCCGGACCGCCCGACCCGGGCGCATACACGTTCAGCTGCGTCGAGTACGACCCGATCGTTCCCGTGCCGCCGATGACGACGACGGTGCCGTCGGGCGTGACGGCGAGCTGGTCGCCTGCCGGGACCGTCATCGTTCTGAGCGGCGCGACGTTTCCCGACGCGCCGGGGGCGTAGACGCCCATCCGAGCGATCGCCGTCGTGCCGCTGTCGGAGGACCTGTTCAGCACGTACGCCGCGCCGGTCGCATCGACGCCGACCGCGAGCGGCGTATCGAGCTTCGTCGCCGCGCCGGCGATCGTTCGCGTCGGCGTCGCGGCGCCGGGGGCGTAGACGGAGACCGCGCCGGTCGCGGCGCACGGCGCGCCCGTCGACGCTCCGCACACGTTGCCGCTGGGAACCCACAGCGCTCCGGTCGCGTCGATGAGGATCTGCGACGGGTTCACGAACGTGTCGGCGACCGGGTTCGCGATCGTTCGCGCCGGCGAAGAGCCGCCCTTCGGGAAGACGAGAATCGCCGCGCTCGTGCCGGTCGCGATCGAGGCGAACAGCTCGCCCGACGCGTCGACGGCGAGACCCGTCGGCGACTTGACCGCGCCGCCGGCGATCGTGCGCGACGGCGCGACGTCGCCCGCGCTTCCCGGCGGGAACACGCCGATCGCGTTCGTCAAATTGTCGGCGACGTACAGCGTCCCGCTCGCGTCGAACGCCAGGCCGTACGGGAACGCGAGTCCGGTCGATCCGCCGGCCAGCTTCGTGGTCGGCGACGCGACGTTCTTCCCCAACGCGTAGCGCTGCACGGCGTCGGGGGAGCCGACGAAGCCGCAGCTGCCGCAGATCGCTTCGGCCAGCTCGCCGTCGGGCGCGACCGCGAGGCCGAAGCCGAACGCGCTCGACTCGCCGGGCACGATGGTGTACAGCGGCGCGGCGTCGCCGTTCGCCGTCGGCGAAAAGGCGTCGATCTCGGCGTCGAGTCCCTCCCCTTCGGCGACGAGCAGGTTGCCGGCCGCGTCGAACGCGAGCCCTTGCGGGAACGCGAGGTGCGTCGACGCCCCGGCGATCGTGCGCGCCGGCGCGGCGTTTCCGGAGGCGTTCAGCGCGTAGACGGTGATCGAGTTGCCGTCGCCGTTCGCGACGTAGAGGTGCGCGGCGGCCGCCGCGGCCGCGATCGTGAGGACCGCCGAGACCGGCGTGACGCCGTGCGCCGACGCGCCGATCGTCGCGCTCGCGATCCCGGACGCGCCGTCGTACGTCAGCGTCACCGGCGTCGCCGGTACGGAGGCGCTTTTCGTCGAGAGCTTCGTCGCGCCGCTCGCGTCCGAGTCGCTCAACGCGACGTCGAGCGGCGCGCCGGACGCGTCGACGTACCGGCCGGATCCGACGATCGTGTTGCCGTCGGCGTCGCGTGCCGACACGGCAACCGTGACCGAGGCCGGCGTCCCGGACGGCACGCGCGCGGGCGCCAATCCGAGCCCGAGGCTCGCGACGACGCCGTCGAACGTAACGCTCACGTGATTCGCGGCGTCGAGGGCGATCGTCTGCGTCACGCTTCCGGTCGACAGCAGGTTCCCGGTCCCGTTCGCGCCGTCGTACAGCTTCACCAGGAACGTGTCGGAGCCGGCCGGCGCGCTCACCGTGCCGCTGCACGCGCTCGCCGAGCAGCCGATGATCGCCGGCGCGCTCGCTGCTGCGCCGGCGGCCGACACGGTTACGGCGGCGGACTTCGTCGAAGCGGACACGTATCGCGGGCGTCGGCGTTCCGCTGCCGCGCCGCGGTTCGGCAGCGCGATCGTGAACGCGACGGGAAGGCTCGCCGGTGGTCGCGGCGCGGCCGGTGCCGCGAGCGACCCGCCTCCGCCGCATGCGGAAGCGGACGCCCCGCACGCCACGGCGAGCAGACCCGTGCGAAGGCGGCGCGTCAGCCGCGTCCTCATCTCGCGCTGCTCCGCCTTACGAATCCGGCGTGAACGGATGGTAGCCGGGCCCGGGCGGACTGCCGTCCGACGGGCCGGGGACGACGTTGCCGCTCTTGTCGACCCAGTGGTACTGGTATTCGTTCGACACGGTCGCGCAGCGGCCGAGATCGTCGCAGCCGTGCACCTGGCCGAGGATGATGTCGGACCAGCGGTTGGCGATCGCGCTCCGGCTGTCTTGCTGGCGCTTGAACGACGACTCGCGCATCGCGCTCATCCGGTCGAACTCTTGCTGACGGCGGTTCACCATCGCCACGTTCTGCTGCAGCGACTGCTGCGCGCGCTGGATCGACTCTTGGGTGATGCGGTCACTCATCGCGGTCAGCGCGCCGGTCGTGTCGTGGATCTGCTGCTCGTACGCCGCTTCCCACGCCGGATCGAGCTTCAGCGACGAGATCATCGCGTTCATCACGTAGCGGGCGACGTCGAGCTCGGAGCGGTCGGCGACGTACCCGGCGAGCTTGTACACCGCCCAGTTTCGCGGCCCGCTCGGCGTCGTGAACGCTTCCACCGTGACGGCGTAGTCGTAGCCGGAGCGATCACCGCAACGGTAGACGTATTCACCGGCCGAGGCGTGCGCGCGCACGCCGGCGCGCGCGGCGACCGGTGCGATCTCCGCATTGATGCGCGCGGTCGCGCTGGGCAGATCGAACGACGCCTCGCGCTGCGCCTCCCGGCACATGCCGTTCGCGTACTCCTGCGCGAACTGCGCGCCGGTGCGAAAGCGCTCGATCATCAGCGGTCCGGCCTGCGACTGCACGACGCGGCCCTCATACCACCCGAGCGAGAAATACGCGGGATGCGGCTCCTGACGCGGCAGGATGCCGGGCGCGTCGACGTAGGCCGTGACGCGGCCGTCCGCGCTGCGCGCGACGACGAAGTTCCGCGCGTCGATCGGCGAGTTGCGCCGCGTCCCGCCGGCGATCGTCCACCCGGCCGGAACGCGTACCGTGAACGCGCGTTCGAGCGGATCGGTCCAGGCAACCAGCTGCGGCAGCTTCGGCGGCGGGGCCAACGCCGGCGCCGCGGACGCGGCCGGCGCGGTCAGCCCGACCGCCAGGATGCAGAGAATCCGGTGCGGCTTCACGAGATCAGGGCCTCCTCAGCTCCCGCCGACGGTCGTCGTCGACACGTCGATCGTCTCGATGCTGCTCTGCCGGCCGTCGCTGACGCTGAACGTGCAGTGGCCGTGCGAGACCGGCGTGACGGTGAACGTCTTCGCGCTGCTCGTCGGCGCGATCGTCGCGATCCCGCTGCAGGAGTTCGCCGTTCCGGCGGCCGGCGTGCTCGCGGTGAAGCTCCCGGAGAAGCCGCTCTCGGTCGCGTCGAACGTCTGCGCCGCGCTCGAGCCGGTCGCCAGGAACGACAGCGAGCTCGGCTGCAGGTCGACGGGCGGCGGCGTCGGGGTCGCCGTCGGCGTCGGCACGGCCGTCGGCGAAGCGGTCGGCACGGCCGTCGGCGAGGCGGTCGGCACGGCCGTCGGCGAGGAGGTCGGCACGGCCGTCGGCGACGCCGTCGGCCGGCCGGTCGGCGTCGCCGTCGGTGAAGCGGCGGCGCTGGGCGACGCGCTCGGGTGCGGTGTCGCGGTCGGCGACGCGGAGGGCGCCGCCGTCGCGGGCGAGACGGCGACCGCGGTGCCGGTGCCGCCGGAACCGCTGCACGCCGAGGCGGCGGCCGCGACGCCGAGCAGCGCGGCGAACGCCACGAGGCCCGCGCGCGACGCGGGCGGCTGCGACGATCTCGGGTCCGGCATGCGGCGTGCCTCCGTTGCTGCGGGCGCCTCCAGGATACCGGCGCCGGAGCGCGCCGCGTATGTCGGAAAACCGTACCTTTCCGGCCGGACCGCTGCGCCGCGAGCGCGAACGTGCGCCGTTCGCGATGCTGAGCCCAGCCATCGTCTGTCCCGAGCTCGTCGGCCGGAACGGTGATCTGGAGGCGCTTCTCGAGCGCCGCCGCGCAGCCGCGTCCGGACACGGAAACCTCGTGCTGATCGCGGGCGAGGCCGGGATCGGGAAGAGCAGGCTCATCGCGGAGTTCCGCGAGCGGCTGACCAACGGCCGCGCGGCCTGCGGGGTCGGACAATGCGGCGAGTTCGGGACGCTGCCCTACGGTCCGGTGGTCGACGCGCTGCACGCCGTCGGCTGCGGCACGCCGGTGATCGACGTGCCGACCCGCGCGGCGCGGCTCGCCGCGCTGCAACGGCTGCTCGAGGGCGCGGCCGCGCGGCGCAACACGGTGCTGATCCTCGAAGACCTGCAGTGGGCCGACGAAGGCACGATGGAGTTTCTCGTGCACGTCGCGCCGGCGCTCCCCGGGATCCGCGCGCTCGTCGTCGCGACGTACCGCAGCGAGGACGTCGACGCGCGCCACCCGGTCGCGCCGTTCCTCGCGCGGCTCGCGCGCCAGCCGTCGTGCCGCACGATCGCGCTCGAGCCGCTCAGCGCGGCGCAGACGCGGCGGCTCGTGCGGCTCGCGCTCCCCGCGCCGCGCATGCTGAGCGCCGAACGGATCGAGGAGATCGTCGAGCGCAGCGACGGCAACCCGTTCTTCGCGGAGGAGCTCACGAAGAGCGCGCTCGAGCGCCGCGCGCAGCGCCGTTTCTCCGAGGCGCTGCCGCTCACGATTCGCGCGGCCGTGAGCGAGCGGCTTGCGCGGCTCGATCCCGACGCGCGCCGCATCGTGCGCCTCGCCGCGGTGGCCGGCCGCCAGTTCGAAACCGATCTGCTCGCCGCGGTCTCCGGCCGCCCGCTCTCCGAGGTCTACGACGTCGTGCGCGCGCTGCGCGAGCTGAGCGTCGTGGACGAGATCGCCGGGACGCCGGTCGTCTACGCGTTCCGGCACGCGCTGACGCGCGAAGCGATCCACGACGAGATGCTGGCCGGCGAGCTGCGCGCGCTGCACGCCGTCGTGCTGCGTGCGCTCGAAGCGGCGGGCGCCGGCGCGTACGATTTGGGCTACCACGCCGCCGAGGCGCTCGACGCCGAGCGCACGGTCCGCTACAACGAGCAGGCCGGCGACGAGGCGGACGCGCTCCACGCGTACGGCGACGCCATGCGTTGCTACGAGCGGGCGCTGCGCGCGCGCGTCGCGCCGGCCGTCGAAGGACGCCTGCTCGCGAAAGCCGCGGCGAGCTCCGCGCGCAAGGGACAGTCGCAGCGCGCCGTCGAGCTGTACGAAGCGGCGATCGGCGCGTACGCGCGCGCCGGCGAAACGTCCCGCGCGGCCGAGCTCGATCTCGCGATGGCGGCGCAGGCGCGGCACGCCGGCGACACGGTGCGCGCGATGCAGCTCGTCCGCCGCGCGCTCGAGCGCATCCCGGCCGACGCTCCCGAGCTGCGGGCGCGTCACCAAGCGACGCTCGCGATCATGCACCTGGACCGCGGCGAAGCGGCCGAAGCGCGCCGGTTGCTCGAGGCGTGCGCGGACGGCGCCGGCGACACGCCCGAGTATCAGAACGCCGCCGGCTACGCCGCCGTCCTCGCCGGCGACGTCGAAGCGTTCGCGCGCGCGTCGGAACGGCACGTCGCGACGTGCGCGGCCGTCTCGGCGGAAAGCTGGCTGCGCGCGCGCTTCAATCGCGCGTTCGGGCGCTGCGTGCTCGGCGTCGACGCGGAAGCGCTCGCCGAGCTCGCGTCGCTGCTCCCCGAGCTGCGCGCGCACGGCCTCGCGTCGCTCGAAGTGCTCGCGTGCGCGAACGCCGCGCTGATCGAGGCGCGAGCCGGACGCGCCGAGGAGGGCCGCGCGCTCGTGCGCCGCGCGCTCGACATCCCGGAGCCCTCGACCACCGGACCGATCGCGCTCGCCGCGGCCGCGCTCACCGTCGGCGCGGCGCTGCGCGACGACGCGCTGATCGATCGCGCCGTCTCGCCGGAGCTCGTCGAGTCCGCCTTCCGCATGCGGATCAACACCGCGCTGGGACGGCTCGCCGGGCCGTACGCGCGCCGGCTGTTCGCGCTCGGCGAGCGCGACGCGGCCGATGCGATCCTGCGGCGGGCGCTCGAGGCCCTCAGCGTCCCCTGCGGGGCGACGGAGACGCTCCTCGCGGCCGCGGAGCTCGGCGCGCCGCCGACCGCCCGGGCGATCGAGCGATTCGTTCCCGCGCTCGAAGCGTCATCGGCGACGCCGCTCTACGCCGCGACGCTCGCGCACCTGCGCGCGGTCGCATGCCGGCGCGCCGGCAGCGACGCGGCGAGCGCCGCGTTCACCGAAGCCGCCGGAGTCTATCGCGCGATCGGCTGGGTGACGCACGAAGCGCGCTGCCTCGAAGCCTCCGGCGGCGCTCGCGCGGCGGCCGCCGCGCTGCGACGGCCGCGCGCACCGGGAGAGGCGCGTCGGGTCGCGCGAGCCGGCGCGCACGGGACCCGCGACACGCTCTCGACGCGCGAGCGCGAGATCGCCTCGCTCGTCGCGCGCGGGACGCCGAACCGTCGTCTCGCCGAACGCTTCTCGGTCAGTCAGCGGACGATCGAGAAGCACCTCACGTCGATCTACGGGAAGCTGGGACTGCGCAACCGTTCGGAGCTCGCCGCGTTCGTCGCCGCGCGCGAAGACTGAGCGCCGAAGCGCCCGACCGCCTCGACGAACGCCCGTGCCCGTTCGCGCAGCGCGTCGCCCTCGGCGATGAGCAGGTTGCCGCCGATCAGCAGCATCGTGTCGGTGCCGTAGAATGCGAGCAGCTCCTCGACGCGCTCCAGCCGCATCCCGCCCGCCGGGACGGGCATCGTCGGAGCGAGCGCGCCCCAGGGCGCCCGCGACGCGCTCGCGATCGCGCCGCACTCGTCCTGCGGGTACGCGAAGCGCCCGCCGTAGTTCACGAAGATCGCCGCGTCGGCGCCGAACAGCCGGAACAGCTTTCCGAAGAGCAGCGGGTTGCCGATCCGCGCCGCGCCGGCGAACGACGGATGCGCGAGGTAGACCATCTCGGGAAACTCGTCGACGAGGTCGGCGAACGCCGGCAGCCCGACGAGCATCGGGGCGACGAGCACGACGCGCACGCCTTCGTCCCGCGCGATGCGGACGCGCTCGCGCATCGCGCGCGGCGTGGCCGCGACGTTCGGTGCGTAGAACGACGGGCGCCCCGTCGCGCGCGACGCCGCGCTCACCGCGGCCTGGCACGCGCGCACGCGCTCGGCGTACGGGGAGTACGACTGGTCGGAGATCCCGTGATCGTCCTTGACGACGTCGATCCCGGCTTCGGCGAAGACGCCGCACAGCCGCGCCAGCTCGGCGACGGGAAGCCCTTGCGGCTTCACCGCGACCGCCGTCAGCGCTCGCTCCGCCGCATGCGCGAGCGCGCGGAGTCCGGCGACGCCGTGGCGCGGACCGCGAAACGCTGCGAGCAGCGAGGGCGGAACGTCGACGTCGACGAGGCGGACGTCGTCCCACAGCGAGCTGTTCCCCGAGATCATGTTGACGAGCTGAGCCGGCTCGTAGCCCGTCGTCTCGACGGCGAGCTCGACCTCGACCCGCCAGCGCCGCTCGTCGACCCGCTCGATCGCGCCGACGCGGCCGACGATCTCTTCGCGCACGCGCGCGTCGTGGATCGCCTCCGGCGGGCACTCGACGCTCTGCTCGAGCGCGATCGCGGCGGCGCGTTCGTCGACCCGCGCCGCCGTCGTCTCGACGAGATACGCCGCCGTCAGCCGCTCCATGCACCCGTCCTTCGGCGCCGCGGCGCCCGCCCTCTGCGCGCGTCGCCGCTCAGCTCCCGGTACCTTGGTAGCGGTTCAGTCCGACGCGCCAGAAGGCGTAGGCCAGCCCGATCACCAGCGCGCCGACCGCCGGCGTGAACAGGCCGATCGCGGGGTTCAGATGCAGACCGTCCTCGCTCTTGTGCAGGAGGTACGTCGCCGGGAAGTAGTTCATGAACGCGAACGGCAGCACGAAGGCGAGCACGACGCGCACGCCGCGCTGGTAGATCGAGAGCGGGTAGCGCGAGAACTCCTGCTCGAGCGACATGAAGACCCAGCGCAGCGAGTCGATCCGCACGAACCAGAACGACGCCGTCGCGATCGCGAGGTTGATCCCGAAGTCGATCAGCGCGCCGCCGAGCGCGACCAGCGGAACGTACGCCAGCAGCAGCGCGTCGACGCGCACGCCGGCGAACGGCGTGACGATGCAGAAGTACACGATCGCGAGGATCAGCTCGTCGGGCCAGATCTGCTGCGGGACGGTGATCGCCTGGAAGAGCGGGTCCAGCGGCCGCACCAGAAAGCGGTCGAACCGGCCCTCGCGAACGAACTCCGGGACGCTGCCGGTCGTGAAGAAGAAGGTGTTGTTCAGCGCGTGGCCGAGCATCCACAGCCCGTACATGAACGCCGTCTGCCGGAAGTCCCAGCCGTTGATCGAGGGAAAGTTGCGCAGCGTCACCCACAGCGCGGCGATCGCCGTCCCGTGATAGATCGCGGTGAACGCGGCCCACATCAGGAAGTTCGCGCGGTACTCCAGCATCGTGAGAAAGTTGATGCGCCAGTACCGCCGGTAGGTCGCGAGGTACACCTCGCCGCGCTCCGACGCGCGGAGCGCCCGGCCCTCTTTCGGCCATGCGGGTAACGACGGCGACCGTCGCCGTCGCTCGGCCGTACCGGCTCGACCTGACCGCGACGGTCCTGCGCCGGTTGTCGACCAACGTCGTCGACGTCTTCGACGGCACGGCGTACCGGCGGCTGCTCGGCGATCCGGACGATCCGACGCTGCTCACGGTGACGCAGCCCTCGCGCGACGCGCTCGAGGTGCGGCTCGAAGGACCGCAGGCGGGCGCGCTCGATCCGCACGCGGTCGTCGCGCGCGCGCTCGGGACGACCGTCCGGCTCGGCGCGTTCGAGCGCGGAGCGCGCCGCCTGCCGTGGCTCGGCCGGATCGCGCGCGCCGCGCGCGGCGTGAAGCCGCCGCGCTATCCGTCGCTCTGGGAGACCGCGTGCAACGCGATCGTCTACCAGCAGATTTCGATCCACGCCGCGGGCGCGATCCTGCGCCGGGTGATCGAACGCTACGCTCCGCCGCGCACGGTCGCCGGCGTGACGCTGGCGCCGTTTCCGTCGTACGAGCGCATCCTGGCGGCGCCCGACGACGAGCTGCGTGCGGTCGGACTCTCGGCCAACAAGGCGCGCGCATTGAAGGCCGTCGCCGCGGCGATCGCGAGCGGCACGCTCGACGAAGCGCGCCTCGAACCGTTGCCGACCGCCGACCTGCTGCTCGAGCTGACCGCGCAGCCCGGCATCGGCCCGTGGACCGCGGCGGTGATCGCGCTGCGCGGCTTCGCGCGCCTCGACGTGTTTCCGATGAAGGACTCCGGCGCGACCGCGCTGCTGCGCACCCTCTCCGGCGATCCGAACATCGCCGTCGAGCCGGTCATCGAAGCGCTCGCGCCCCAGCAAGGCATGCTCTACTACCATTTGCTGCTCGGCCGCCTCGCGCGCACGGGCGAAGTCGAGTTGTAAATCGTCGTCCCGCTCGCTCAGCGCGCAAAACGGTCCTCGGCGCTCGTTTGCGACCGCGTGTGGGAACGTATTTCGCGCGAGCGCCGCTACGGCGCGGCGATCATGCGAGTTGCTCTTTCGGACGGATCGGCCGTGGCTTTCTGTTGCGATCGCTTACCGAAACGTCCGCCGAACGACGTGCGATTTTCTTTCTCGGACGGGATGGAGTCATGTCCGGCATCAGCGCTTCGTACGCTTCGAAGAAGGTTCGCCGCTCCGGCGTTTCCGTTTTCGGAATGAGGGCCGTGATGAGTTCGTATCCGAGCGCATGGGCGATCCCGGCAAGCCGTGAGAGCGTGGCGTTTCTCAGCCCACCGTTGAGATCGCGCGAAATCTGCGGCGGTGCCACATGCATGCGTCTCGCCAATTCCGCTCCGGAAACGTCCTCACGTCGCATGACCGCTTCCACGAGACGCTCGATTTCGGCGGCCTTGACGAGTCGTTCGATTCGAGCTGCGCGTTGGGGATTCGCACTCGCGCGCTCAACGAGCGTCGTGCCGCCGCGTCGCTTCCGCGCTTCAGCCGCGTTCATAATAGTGACCTTGCCTCACGTCGTCGAAATAGCGTTCCCGGTACATGAGCGTCCGCTCCACGCGCGGTCTCCCGTCTTGTCACGTCGCTGTCCCTCTTTGAGGTAATGCTCGCAGACGATCCACGTCGGCCCGCTTTCCTCTTTGAACGCGGTGAACCGATGCTTCCCGGCCTTCACCGCAATGATGAGCGGATTCGAATGCTCCTCGTTGATGCGCGACTGTGCCGGACGCTGACCAGGCCGGATCGTTCCCCAGTGGACGAGGCTCGCGATGAAGTCGTCTTGAGCGTCACGACGTAACTTCTCATAGGCGTCGAGGGCCGGCATGGTGCCGTTCGCACACCAATACCATTCGAACCTCCGATACGGACCGTCGTGGATCGAGAGATCCGCATCCGTACGTCTTTGCCGTGACACCTCTCCCGCATAGTAACTTAAAAGATAATGCCCTGTCAAGGAGTCGCGAAGCCGGCCGTCGCGACGCGTTCGGTGAGCAACTACGTCTTGCCGTGACGGCCGGGAACGCGCGATGCCCCGCTGAAGCGGTCGGGCGATCGCCTTGACTGCCGAGCGCCCCAGGCGGCCACTCGTCTGGGGCGGGCGGGCGCGAGGATGTGCGGGCGGCGGGTTTCGGGTAAACGCTCGTCCTCTCATGTCCTCTCAGTCGCGTACGCCCCGGGTGCGTGCCGCCGACGGCCAATCGGTTCTCGGACTCGTCAGCAACGCCGCCGGGTCCGGCGCTTTCGTGGAAGCTGCCCGCCCCGCGGGGCCGGCGTTGCCGCGGACGTCGCCCCGGTCGATCCGGCGGCGGCGGTTCGAGGAGTGGCTCGCGGACAACGCCGGGTACGCGCTGCGCTTCGCGGCGGCGGCTCCGGGGACGGGGAAGACCACCGCGGCGGTCGAGTACGTCAAAGCGCGTCCGGGCGCGGTCTGGTACGTGTCGGTCGCGGGCGGTGCGCCGAGCGCGGCGCTGTTCCGGCGGATCGCGGCGAACGCCGGAGCGGAGGCGACCACGTACGACGACGTGCTCGATCTGCTGCGCTCGCGCGCCGACGCGCTCGAGCTGATCGTCGACGACGTGGATCAGGCGCCGCCGGACGTGCTCGTCGCGCTCGACCAGCTCGTGAGCGACGTCCCGGCGCACGTCTCGCTGATCTACTTGGCGCGCGCGCGGCGGCGCTTCGAGCTCGCCCGGCACATCGTCAACGACGTCTGCGCGGTGGCGCCCGCCGACCTGTTCGACTTCGACGACGGCGACGTGCGCGCGCTCGCGGCGGTGCAAGGCGTCGCGGTCGGCGACGACGACGTCGCGTTTCTGCGCGAGTCGGCCGACGGCTGGGCGCTCGTCGTCGCGGGCGCGATGCGCACCGCCGCCGCGACGCGCACGCCGGTCCCCGACGCGTTTCTCGAGTGGATGGACTCGCACCGCGAGACGCTGCGCGACTTCACGACCGCGGTGCTGAGCTCCGCGAACGCGGGCGATCCGGATCAGCTCTTCGCCGCGCTCGCGGCGCCCGCGCCGGAGGACGCCGAGCTGTTGAGCACGCTCGAGCAGCGCGGGCTGTTCGTGCGGCGCGCCGACGACGGCCTGCGCCCGTACCGGGTGATGAGCGCGTTCCACCGCGATCCCCAGCCGGTCGGCGACGATCAGCCGCTGGTCCTCGCGATGTTCGGGCGGTTCCGCTCTTCGATCGGCGGACGTCCGATCGTGTGGCTGCGCCGGCGCGAGCAGCAGATCGTGCAATACCTGGCGCTCACGCGCGAAGGAACGGCCGAGCGCGACGAGCTGATCGCGCTCTTCTGGCCCGATACTTCGCCGTCGCTCGCGCAGCAGAGCCTGCGGACGGCCTGCAGCAACATCCGCAAGGCGTTCGCGACGGTGGTCGGCCAGGAATCGGTCGACCGCTACTTCGAGCGCCGCGGGACGATCGAGCTGCGCGTGCAGAACGTCGTCGCCGACGTGCGGCGCTTCCGCGAGCACGTGATCGCGGCGGAAAGCGCGATCCGCGCCGGCGACCGGCAGCAGGCGTTCGCGCACTACGCCGCGGCGGAGCGGCTGTTCACGCTGCCGCTCCTCGCCGGCGAAGGCGTCGGCCCGCCGTTCGACGCGTACGCGGGGATGTTCGACGAAGCGCTGGCGATCGTGCTCGACCGGCTCGTCGAGCTCGCACGCGAGCGGAACGACGTCGAGCTCGCGCGCACCTACGCCGAGCGGATGCGCCGCCACGCGCAGGAGCGCGAGCAGCGCCCGGAACTGGAGCCCGGCGCGCTCGAAGCGATGTTCGCGATCCTTCCCCGCGACGGCTCGAGCCGCCGCAGCGCCTGACGCGGCGCCGGTCGACGACGGCTCGGACGCCGCGGCGCGGCGGGCGCTACGCGCCGAGGAGCTTCAGCCGGTCGCCGACGAGCAAATCGATCCGTTCCGCCGTCCCCGGCGCCAGCTCGACGACGGTTTGCGCGCCGAACGACCCGAGGAACGGGAGGTGCGGGCGGACGCGGACGGCGATCCGTTGCACGAGCCCGGCGTCGTCGAGGAAGACGACGTCGATCCGGGTGCGCATGAACAGCGTGTGGATCGCCGAGCAGTTCTCGAACCACAGCCCTTCGTCGCGCCCGATGTGCACGCGGCCGAGAAAGCCGGCGAACCGCTCGCGCCAGCTCTGCGCGCGGCGTACCTGCGTGGCGACGGTCGCGCCGGTCGTCTCGTTGCGTAACGTCATGCCAGCACCGCCCGAGTGACGAGCGCGATCGCGATCGCGCCGGTGAGATATGGAGCGAACGCGACCGCGCCGCCGCGCTTCGCGACGAACTTCGCGGCGAGGCCGCAAACCAGTGAAGCGAAGCCCATCGCGACGATCGCGTCGGTGAGCCCGACCATCGCGCCGCCGAGCGCGGCGAGCTTCACGTCGCCCCAGCCGATTCCGCGGCCCTTCGAAAGCAGCGCGCCGGCGGCGAACGGGAGTGCGGGGACCAGCACCGAGAGCAGGATCGGATACGAATGGTGCGCGAGCTGCACCGCGGCGATCGCGCCGAGCGGCAGCAGGGTGAAGAGATCGGGGAGGATCCCCGCGCGCACGTCGGCGCACCAGCAGGCGACCAGGAACGCGGTTCCGACGGCCGCGCCGGCGAGATCGAACACGGCGACGCCGCGCGCGCCGAGCACGATGCCGATGAGCGTCGCGGCGACGACCAGCGCGGTCGCGGGCGGACGGCCCGGCGGCGGCCCGTCCTCGAACGGCGTGACGTTCTGCGTGACGAGCGCGGCGGCGAGGGTCGCCGCGACGGCGAGGCAGGCGAAGAGGAACGCGCCGAGCGCGGCGGAGACGATCATTGCCCGTGCCCCATGAAGTCGGCGACGACCGGCGCGAAGATCATCAGGAAGAGCGCCGGCAGCATGAAGAGCGCCATCGGGATCGCCATCTTGACCGGAAGCTGCGCCGCGATCTCCTCCGCGCGCAGCATCCGCTTCTCGCGGCTCTCGACGGCGAGCTCCATCAGCACGCCGGCGATGTTGCCGCCGAGGCGCTCCGACTGCACGATCGCCGTGACGACCGTCGAAAGATCCTCGTGCGCGAGCCGCGCGGCGAGCGCGTTCAGCGCGTCGGCGCGCGAGCGGCCGAGGCGGATTTCGTTGAGGGTCGTGCGCAGCTCTTCGGCGAGCGCGCCGTCGATCGCGTCGATCGCGGTCGCGAGCGCGCCGTTGAGCGCGATCCCCGCCTGCACGCTGGTCGCCACCATGTCGAGCAGATTGGGGAGCGCGAGCTGGACCTCGCGCTTGCGCGCCTTGACCGCCCGGTCGAGATGGTGGTTCGGCAGCGACGCGGCGACGCCGGTGGCGAGCAGCGCGCCCATGACCCACATGAGCCCGCCGTGCTCGAAGATCGCGACCGCGAGCCCGGCGACCGCGCCGAGCGATCCCGCCGCGACGTAGCGCATCCCGAGCTGCGCGGGCGTCACCTCGTACCAGCCCGCTTCGACCAATCTGCGCGCACTGCGCTTCTGCCAGTCGCCGCCGAGCATCCGCGCGACCAGCGAGCCGTTCGCGCCGCGCTTCGTCGAGCGTCCTTCGAGCTCGGCGAGACGGCGCGTGACGCCGGGGTTCCCGCCGGCGACCATCGTGACGAGGAGGAACAGCGCGGCTCCGACGAATGCGGCGGCCGCGGCGATCAGCGCGACGAGAATCATACGGCGAAGCTCATCATCTTGGAGACGGTGAAGGCGCCGAGGCCTTCGAGCAGCAGGACGCCGCCGAGCGCGAGATGGCCGATCATCGTCCCGAGCATCACGTCGCGCATGTGCGGCTGCATGTACATGATCATCCCGCCGACGAAGAACGGAATCGCGCAGATCACGAACGCGCTGGCGCGCGACTCGGAGGTGAGCACCTTGATCTTGCGGTCGATGCGGCGCCGGCTCTTGATCGTGTCGGCGAGGTTGTCGAGGATCTTGGCGAGGTTGCCGCCGGTCTGCGACTGGATGCGGATCGCCCGGACCATCATCAGCACCTCTTCGCTCGGCATCCGTTCGCGCAGCTTGTCGAGCGCGTCGTAGATGCTCACGCCGATGTTCGTCTGGCCGACGACGCGCATGAACTCGTGGCGCGCCGGGTCCGGCAGCTCGTCGATGACGAGCACGAGCGCCTGGCGCAGCGAGAGCCCGACGCGCAGCCCGCCCGAGATCATCCGCAGCGCAAGCTCGAGCTGACCCTTGAAGGCGTTGACGCGCTTCTTGACGAGCCGCTTCACGTAGAGCCCGCACGCCGCGAACGCGAGCCCGAAGGCGCCGCCGAGCGCCAGGACCGCGACGAGCGCGCCCGGGCGGACGACGAAGAGGAATCCGAGCCACACGATGAGCGCGCCGGCGGCGATCCCGCCGGCGAGCCGCTCGGCGGAGATCGAGATCGACGCGCGGTCGAGCGTGGCGGTGTACCGGCCGAGGACGTTGTTCACCACGACGCCACGAGCTCCGGGGCGCCGGCGAAGCGGCGCACGTCGAACGGCACGCCGTACTCCTCGAACTTGCCGACCGCGTGCGGCTGCACGCCGGTGAAGACGAACTCCCCGCGGACCTTCCCGGTCACGTCGAGGCCGCGCTGATCGAAGCGCACGATCTCTTGCATGGTGACGACGTCGCCCTCCATCCCGACGACTTCGGAGACTCCCATGACCTTGCGCGACCCGTCGCGCAGGCGGGAGAGCTGGATGACGATGTCGATCGCGCCGGCGATCTGCTCGCGGATCGCGCGGATCGGCAGGTCGAAGCCGGCCATCATGACCATCGTCTCGATGCGCGACATCGCGTCGCGCTGCGTGTTGGCGTGGACGGTCGTCAGCGAGCCGTCGTGGCCGGTGTTCATCGCCTGCAGCATGTCGAGCGCCTCGCCGCCGCGGCACTCGCCGACGATGATGCGGTCGGGGCGCATGCGCAGCGCGTTCTTCAGCAGGTCGCGGATGCGGATCTCGCCGGTCCCCTGGATGTTCGCCGGACGCGACTCGAGCGAGACGACGTGCTCCTGGTTGAGCGACAGCTCGGCGGCGTCCTCGATCGTGACGATGCGCTCGTCGTCGGGCAAGTAGTTCGACAGCACGTTGAGGAACGTCGTCTTGCCGGAGCCGGTGCCGCCGCTGATCACGATGTTGAGCCGCGCCTGGACGGCCGCGCGCAGGAAGTCCATGACCTCTTCGCTCACGGCGCCGAACCGGATGAGGTCTTCGGCCTGCAGCCGCTTGCGCATGAAACGGCGGATCGTCAGGGTCGGACCGTACAGGGCGAGCGGCTCGATCACCGCGTTGATGCGCGAGCCGTCGGCGAGGCGGCCGTCGACCATCGGCTGCGACTCGTCGATCCGCCGGCCGATCGGCGCGATCATCCGCTCGATCACGAGCCGGAGCTGGCCGTCGTCGCCGAACTGCTTCGTCGTCTTCTGCAGCTTGCCGCGGCGCTCGACGAAGATCTTCTTCGCGCCGTTGACCATGATCTCGCTGACCTCCGGGTCGCGCATCAGCTCTTCGAGCGGCCCGTAGCCGAGCGTCTCGTCGATGACGTCCTGACGAAGCTGCGCGAGGTCCTCGGCGGACCCGCCGACGGGATGCCGGAGCACGAGCGCGTCGACGATCGAGTCGATTTGCGCACGGAGCCGCGCCTGCTGCTCGGCGTCGGAGTGCGCGCGGCTGGCCTGCGCGACGTCGAGACGCTGCGCGAGCTCTTCGTGCACCTTGCGCTTCAGCTCGGCGAGGCCCTCGTCGTCGCGCGTCGCCGCGGGCACGGGCGCGGGCGTCGCTTCGCCGTTCGCCGCCGGCTGCGCGGGGGTCGCGGAATCGCCGCGCGAGCCGCGCGACGAGGGAGCGAGACGATGCTCGTGCTCGGGCGGCTCGAGCGTCGCGAGCCGCGCGGCGAGCGCGTCGAGCGCCTTTCCGAAGCGGCGGTCGTTCTTCGAGGGGATCTCGCCGGCGAGCGTGATGCCGAGATGCCGCTCGAGCTCCGAGACGCCGAGCTCGGGGCGCGGGTCGCGCTGGACGACGACCGTCGCGACGTTCTCGGCCGCGAAGCCGAAGCGCGTCAGGCCGATGTGCGCGGTTCGCTGCGCCGCCGCCCCGAGCATCGTCGGCTCGGTGACGACGACGATCTGCGCCGCGCGCGTGAGGAACGGACGGACGATGACGGGATAGGGCTGCGGCGCGTCGACGACGATCGCGCGCGTCGAGCGCGACAGCTCGGCGCGCAGCTCTTCGACGCGCTCGGGCGTGAGCATGAAGGACGCCTCGCGCGAAGGCGCGAGCTCGACCGCGACCAGGCCGTCTTCGACGGGCGCGAGCGCGACGGTGCCCTGCGTGCGGACGGCGTCGAGCGCGCGCACCGCGTCGAGCAGGATCGCCACCGAGCGGCGCCCGGTGAAATCGGCGTCGACGACGGCGACCTCGCCGCCGAGCTGCTTGCGCAGCCGGCGCGCGGTCTCGCAGGCGAGCGTCGTCGCGCCGCAGCCGCCTTTCGCGCCGACGACGACGACGATCGGAACGTTCGTCACGAGCCGGCCTTCGCGACGCCGGTCAGGTGGTCGCCTTCGATGATGTACATCGACGGTGCGGCGGGCGCGTCGTGCGCCGGCGCCGCCGCGATCGGCCGGCGGACCGGCGCGGGAACGGGCGGTGCGGGCGCGGGCGCCGGCGCGGCGTGCTGCGCCGGCTGCGCCGGCGCGGGCTGCGGCGCGCCGCCGCTCGGGTTTCCGAAGCTGAGGCTCTCGACCGGCTGCGAGCCCGACGGCTCGTCCGGCGCGCGCAGCGTGAGCCGGAGCGTCGCCGCGTTGTCGGCCAGCATGAGCACGTCGGCCTGGTGCGCGGTGACCGCGAGCGTCACGGTCGTGATGCCGCCGGGATCCGGCGGCGGCGTCCCCGTGCTCTCCGTCTCGAGCGTGCTTCCGACGGCGAGGACGAGGACGCGCCGCATGATCGTCGCGGCGTGCGGGGGGAGTCCGTTCCCTTGCTGCTGCAGCGCGACGACGTCGACGTAGTCGCCCGGATGGACGGCTGCCGCGACGTCCTTGACGCGGTCGACGGCGATCGCCATCGCGCGCAGCCCGTGCTTGAGGCGCACGGTGAGCCCGACGTCTTCGGGGCGGCCGATCTTCGATGCCGTGATCGTTCCGTCGGCCGGGATCGTGATGAGGGAGAGCGCGCCGATGACGACGTGCGGGTCGCTGACGGCGTCGGGGTCGACCGCGCCGGCGGGCTTCGTGCTCCAGCGCAGCATCGCGGCGGTGATCGTCGTGCGCGCCGGGATCGTCGTCCGCGCCACGATGACTTTCCGCGGCGGCGGCGCCGCCGAGGTGCGGTTCACCGTGACCAGCCAGTTGAACACGAGCAGCGCCGCGCCCGCCGCGAGGACGAGCGCGACCAGGATCACGATGCGGTTGCGGTTGGTGAGCGCGAGGGTCATCGGATCACCGCCGAGCCGGCGATCGAGACGTGCGCGCACAGGACGAGCGCGAAGCCGGACGCGATCGCGACCGCGTAGGGGACGCGCAGCCCGCTGATCGCCGGCGCAACGTGCCGCCGGAGCTGCACGGTCGCGGAGGCGGAGCGGGTCACCGCGCCGAGCACGGATGCGAGCCGGCGGCGGTACGTTGCGTACGCCAGCGCGACGAGCGCGCCGCACGCGGCGGTGATGAGAACGAAGCTGACGGCGTCGGCCGGCGTGAGCGCCGCGGCGAGCGCCGCGATCAGCTTCACGTCACCGCCGCCGAGGATGCGCAGCGAGAACGCGAACGTTCCGAGCGCGAGCACCGCGCAGCCGAGGAGCAGGGCGATGACGAACGCCAGCGGGCCGCGCTCGAGCGCGGCGCCCGCGACCGCGACCAGCGCGAGCGCGACGACGAGCTGGTTCGGGATGCGCCGGCTGACGACGTCGTTCAGCGCCGCGAGCGCGGCGCCCGTCAGAAGAAGAGCGATGCAGAGGGTGTGCGTCAACGTCGAATGATCCTTGGATGCGCGGCGGCGGCGGACGATCGTCCGCCGCCGTGATTGGCGAACGGGGAGTCGGACTTAGTTCGAGATGCTGTTCGCGGCGGTGCTGAGCGCGCCGGTGACGTGCGTCGCGAGGTACGACATGCCGCCGATCGCGGCGACGGCGACGAGGCCGACGAGCAGAGCGTATTCGACGAGCGAGGCGCCCTCTTCGTCGCGGATCATCGAGGCGAACGTGTTGAACATCGGTGTGCGGTCCTTTCGGAGTTGCGTGTTTTGTGATGGGCGGCGCAGTGGCCGACGAGATCAAATCACGCCCGAACCTCGCTGAAAAGACCTTCGTGCGATTCTTAGCGGCCCGTTCACGGCCGTTTACGCCGTTAACATGCGGGCGCGGTGCTATGAATACTGGCGTCCCATGCCGTCACCAACGTTTCGCACCACCGCTCGCCTGCTGGCTTTTCCGCTGGTCATGGCCGTTCTCGCCCCGCTCCACGCCGACGCCGCCGCGCAGAAGCAAGCGCTCGCACTGCAGTCGGGCCACTCGACGATCCTCGCGGTCGCGAACGTGTCCTACGTCGCGATCGGCGATCCGTCGATCGTCGCCGTCGTCCCGGTCGGCACGAAAGATCTCGTCGTCAACGCGAAGGCGCCCGGGCGCACGAGCCTGACCGTGTGGTCGCACGGCGCGCGCCGCACGTGGGAGATCACGGTCAGCGCGCAAAGCCTGAACGACCTCGCCGCCGCGATCCGCACGACGCTCGCCGAGCCCGACGTCGACGTGCAGGATCTCGGCGGGGTCCTGGTCGCCCGGGGCACGGTGGAAGACACCACTCGCTTCGTGCGCGTGAGCGACATCCTCGCCCGATTCCAGCCGGCGCTCGGCGACAAGCGGCAGATCGTCAACGCGGTCACCGTGCGGCATCCGTTCGGCGGCTTGCAGGCGCAGCTGGACGCGATCGCCGGCCCGGGCAGCGTCCGCGTCGACGCCGACGCGAAGGGCAACGTCATCGTCAGCGGGCGCGCGCATACGCGGGTGATCGAAGAGGCGCTGCTCGCGAGAGTCCGCGGGCTCGCGGGTCCGTATCTGGGCGCCGACGGCAAGGTGATCGACCGGCTCGCGGTCGACGACACGACCGAAGTCGACGTGAAGTGCTACGTGCTCGAGATCGACGACACGGGGCTCTCGAACCTCGGCGTGCAGCTGCAGTCGGGGACGCCGGACCCCAACAACCCGAGCAACATCGCGCTCGGCGCCCCCTCGTTCCCGCTGATCGAAGGCGCCGCGGCCTCGGCCATCGGCAAGGCCTTCACGCTCGGCGCGTTCTTCCGCACGACGCGGCTCGTGCCGACGATCAACCTGCTCATGCAGTCGGGCCACGCGAAGCTGCTCTCGGCGCCGAACCTCGTCACGACGCCGGGGAACGACGCGACCTTCCTGGTCGGCGGCCAGATCCCGTACGTGTTCTCCACCGGCCAAGGCGCGGTGAGCGTGCTCTTCAAGGACTACGGCGTCAAGCTCGACGTCACGCCGACGATCCTGGGCACCGGCGGGATCGACACGAAGATCGCCCCGGAAGTCTCGGACCTCGACTACAGCAACTCGGTGACCTTCGCCGGCTACACGATCCCGGCGATCAAGACCAGCAAGCTCTCGACCGACATCGTCACGCAGCCCGGCGAGAGCATCGTCATGGGCGGACTGCTGCGCCACGTCGAGCAGAAGACCGTCCAGAAGATCCCGGGGCTGAGCTCGATCCCGATCCTCGGCAAGCTGTTCCAGTCGACGAACTATCAGAAGAACGACAGCGACGTCGTGTTCGTGATGACGCCGGAGATCGTCGTCAAGTGAGCGCGCTCGTGCGGATGCTGCGCGACGACGCGGGCGCGACCCTCGTCGAGTACGCGCTCATCATGGCGGTGTTCTCGCTGGCCGCGATCGCCGGATGGAGCGCCGTCGTGGCGTCGGCGAACGGCGATCTCGCCCGCGCGACCGGCGGGCTGCGCGGGCTCGCGGACCAGCCGCCGTCATGAGCGCGTTCTTCCGCGTCCGCGGCTCGGCGCTCCCCGAGACCGCCGTCTGCATCGGCGTCGCGCTCACGCTGCTCTTCGGCGGCCTCGAGCTGGCGCTGCTCGGCTACGATCAGGTCAACGCCGACGGGGCGGCGTACCTGGCCGCGCACGAGGCCGGGCTGGGCCTCTCGCAGAGCTCCGTGACGAACGCCGTCAAAGGGCCGTTCGGCGCGGCGGCGGCGAACGCGACGTCGCTGAACGCGCTCGCGCCCGACAACACGACCGTTCCGGTCGACTACGACTACCAGCAGCAAGGCCAGCGCAAGGGCGGCGCCTCGCTCGTGCGCGAGGCGCACGAGGCCGCGACCGTGAGCAGCACGACGATCCCGTTCGTCGGCGCGCTCGGCAAGGCGGCGAAAGTCGTCTCGTCGGTGATCGAGCCCAGCGTGGTCTTCACGAACTTCGGCTACGACGTGCAGGGCGTCGGCTACAATACGAACTCCGGCGTCTTCAACAACCACAACGCCTACTTCACGACCGACGCGAACGTGCCGCCGTACTACGTCGGATACGCGTACACCCAGTACTGCCCGGGGCCGAACACGTTCGTGACCTCGTGCGCGAGCGGGCTGCGCTCGATCGACCTCGGTCTGGCCGAGTACCTCGACGACGACAACTACGGAGCCTCGCTGACCGGCGTTCAGACCGGAGGCACGTTCGCGACGATGGCATGCCACCAGCGCGAGTACGTGCAGCTCTTGGCGGACGTGTTCAGCAGCACGACGCTCGAGTCGAACAGCGTCTCGCTCGCGAAGTACAACGAGACCTCACAAGCCGACCTCGTCGAGATCTACCATTGGGACTCGACGTACGACGGTGCGCTCCACCCGACGCGCGGATGCTGAGCCGTCACGCGCAGCGGGGCCAGGTGCTTCCGCTCTGGGCCTTCGGCACGATGTCGCTGCTCGCGATGTGCTTCTTCCTGTTCCAGTACGCGACGACGATCCGCTGGCAGGTCCGCGCGCAGACCGCGGCCGACGCGGCCGCCGCCGCCGCGCTCTCGGTCCAGACGCTGCAATGGAACCAGGAGATGATGGCGCTGCACGCCGCCTCGGTCGAGGAGTACCGCATCCGCCGGCTCATCGGAACGCTGCTGCTCGTCGCGCGGCACAGCGGCGGCTGCAGCTCGGCGCCGAGCACCTCGGCCGGCGTCTGCGCGAACGACTTCGCCGTGCTGCAGCCGCAGCTCGTCGCTGCGGTGAAGCGCTACGGCGACGACATCGCGCTGCTGCACCAGCTCGCGTACCCGTCCGCGGCCTCGCAGCAGACCGATGCCGCGACGATCGTGCAGGCGCTGCAGGCGAACTGCGGGACGCCGCTCGGCGGCGACTGCGCGTTCGGATACACGATGACCGCGTACTCGCAGCGCAGCGACATGCAGGCGGTGACCGAGACGCCGAGCGAGATCAACGTCGGCGCGGGCACGATCCCGTCGATCTCGGCCAACGTCGAGCCGGCGCGGACCGAGGTCGTCGTCTGCCGCGACGTCAAGCCGATCGTGCCCTCCATCCTCGGGCTCAAGCTGCCGACGTTCCGCGCGATCGGGCGCGCCGCCGCGACGACCGCCATGGTGACCGAAGAGTGGCTCGACATGGGCTCGATCGTGAACCCGAAGACGAGCGCGGTCTTCCTTCCGGCGGAGAACGAGGCGCCGTACCGCGCCGTCTCCGCGGGTTCGTACGACTTCTACACGCTGAACTTCGGCGGGAACAACGCGCAGGCGTATCCGAGCCAGGACGCCTATCAGCTGCTCTCGACGAACGACGAGCTCTCCGCGTACACCGGATGGTGGAGCAGCATCCCGATGCAGCCCTTCGCGGGGCCGCTCGACGAGACGAAGATCGCGTGCGCGTCGTGAGGCACGCGGAGCGCGGACAGGCGCTGGTCGAGACCGCGATCTCGATCGGCGGCTTCCTGCTCGTGCTCTACGCGATCATCTGGGTCGCGCAGACGGCGGTCGTCGCCGGGCGGCTGCAGCTCGGCGTGCGCTACGGATCGGTGATGACCTCGGAGATCTCGCCGTACGTCGACTACAGTCTCTACGCGACGTACAACAGCGTCGCCAGCCCCTCGATGCCGGCGTATGCCTGCACGGCGCCGCCGGTGGGCATCCTGAACGACTCCGCGCCGCTTCCGGCGCCGCCGTCCGCGCCGTTCTGGCAGCCGCCGTCGGCCTCGGTCGTGAGCGCGTGCACCATGACGCTCGGCACGTACTCGCAGTACGCGCTCGCGCGCCCGTTCCTCATCGAGCAGACGCAGCAGAGCTTCTCGGCGGCGGAGCCCGTCCCGCACTATCTCGCCGGCGCGCTGGGCGCCTCGACCTCGATGGCGTCCTCGGCGCGCTATTTCCGCACGCCGGACCTCGCGACGGTCGCGTACTGCTTTCCGTCGCTCGCGACGACGGTCCATCGCTCGCTCGCGCACGACGACGCGTCGGTCGCCGCCGAGGCCGCGCCGACGCCGGTGCCCGCGCAGCCGCCCGCCGGCGGGACGGCGCTCAACGCGGCGTGCCAGTCGTGACGCTACGCCGCGCGCCGGCGCTCCTCGTGTGGGCCGCATGCGCGGGCGCGCTCGTCGGACGCGCGCCGCGGCAGATCGACTGGGACCTCGGCTGGCAGCGTCTCCTCGGCGAGCGCGTCCTCGACGGGGGCGGGCTCCCCGCGCACATCGGCGCCGAGACGTTCACCGCCCCGGGCGCGGCGTGGACGCCGCAAGAGTGGCTGTTCTCGACCGCGTACGCGCTCGCGCACCGCGCGAACGCCGACTCGCTCTTCGGCTTCGCGATCGGCGCGTTCGCCGCGCTCGCGCTCGCCGTCGCCGCGCGGACCGTTGCGGTGCGCGGCGGCGGCGCCGTCGCGCAGTGCTCGGCGATGGCCGCCGCGACGCTCGCGATGTTCGGCGGGCTGGCCGTCCGCGCGCAGACGGTCGCGTGGCTGCCGTTCGCGCTCGTGATGCACGCGCTCGCGAAGCGCAAGCCGTGGTGGGCGGTGCCAGCGACGGTCGCGTGGTGCAACGTCCACGCCAGCGGCGTCCTCGCCCCGGCGCTGGTCGGCGTGTGGGCTGCGGGGCGGACGCTCGACGTGCGGCGCCTCGACCGCGAGATCTGCGGCGCGTGGCTCGCGACGCTCGCGTGCGCCTTCGCCACGCTCGCGACCCCGCTCGGCGTGCGCCTTCCGCAGTACGCGTGGATGCTTTCGACGAGCCCGATCCGCGCCGACATCGGCGAATGGCTCAGCGCGCTCGCGTACCCGATGGTGCAGTTCTGGTTCGTCGCGGTTCCCCTGGTCGCCGCGCTGATCGCCGGCTGCGCGTTCCGCCGCGTCCCGTGGTCCGACCGTTTCCTCGCGGCCGTGCTCTTCGGCATGGCCGTCATGGCGGTGCGCAACATCCCGCAGCTCACCCTCGCCGTGGCGCCGATGTGCACCGCGCTGCTCGCGCGGCGCAACGCGCGCTCGCCGTTTGCCGCGGCCCGCGAGCTGCGCAGCGGGCTCGACGCGCTTGCGAAGCGCATCCCCGCGCCGGTCGCGACGTTCGCGATCCGCGGCGGCGTGCCGGCCGGCGCAGCGGTCGCCGCGCTCGCGATCGCCGCGTTCGCGGCGGCGCTCCACGCCGCGGCCGGGGGAGCGTTCGGTCCGGTCGGGGTGCCGGCGTATCCGTCGGGCGCGCTCGCGCGCCTCGACGACGCGCCCGGCTCGCATCGCGTGCTGTGCGCCGATTTCGGCTGGTGCAGCGGCGTCCTCGCCGACCGCCGCGTTCGCGTCTTCCTCGACGGACGCTGCGATCCGTATCCGCCGTCGGTGTGGAGGGACTACGAGACCGTCGTCGGCGTCCGGCCCGGCTGGCGCTCGGTGCTGGCGAGGCGCGGCGTCGACGCGATCGTCGTCGAGCGCGGGAAGAAGCTCGCCCGCGCGCTGCGGGCCGATCCGCGCTGGCGCGTCACCTACGACGACGGGACGTTCGAGCTCGTTCGCGCGCGCCGCGCAGGGTGATGGGCGTCCGAGGGTAAGCTCGGGCGGGATGACCTGTGCGAACGGATGCGAGCTGCCCGCGATGCGGTACGTCGAACATTATCGCGCGCTCGGCGAAAGCCGCATCTATCCGGAGCGGAAAGCGGGCAGCGGCCTCGTTTGCGCGCGCTGCGGCGAACGGCACGACGAAGGCTACGACGCCTACGAGCGGTACCTCCAGGCGCCTCCCGCGGAGCGCGCGAGTTGGCTCGCGGCGAACGGCGCGGCGCCGCAGGTGAGCGAGCGCCCGCAGCCCGCCGAGCCGCGGACGCCGCCCGCGCCGGCGGCGTCTCCGACGAGGCGGGTGGACGGCGATCCCGAGCGCGCGTCCGGCAGCAAGCCTTCGGCCGAGCGTACGCCGGCCGAGCGAACCCCCGACGAGCGTCCGGGCGGCGGCTCCGGACCCTCGCCGCGTGCCGGCGGCGGCGCGGCGACCCGGCGTCCCGCGCTCGCGGTGCGCTGGCTGGGCGCGCTGATCGACGCGATCCTCGCGCTCGTCCGGCGCAAAGTTCCGCGCTGAGCCGTCCGCCGGAACCGCGCGCCGGCGCGGCGGGGTCTGAGGCGGCGATGAAGACGGATATCCGGCCGGTGTTCGCGGTCCAGCGGGCCGGCGAGCGCGCGACGTTCGATCACGGGTGGCTGCTGACGCACCATTCGTTCAGCTTCGCCGACTACTTCGATCCGGCGAACGTCAGCTGGGGCGCGCTGCGCGTCTTCAACGACGACACCGTGCAGCCCGGGCAAGGCTTCGGCACGCATCCGCACCGCGACATGGAGATCGTCACGTACGTGCTGCGCGGCGAGCTCGAGCATCGCGACTCGCTGGGCCACCACGGCGTCGTCGCGCCGGGCGGCGTGCAGTACGTTTCGGCCGGAACCGGCGTCCGGCACAGCGAGTTCAACCACTCCGCCGAGCGCGACGTGCGCTTCGTGCAGATGTGGGTGCTGCCGCGCGAGCGCGGCGGAACGCCGGGCTACGGCCAGCACGCGTTCTCCGAAGACGAACGTCGCGGACGCTGGCTGACCGTCGCGAGCGGGCTCGCCTCCGTCCCCGCGCCCGTCACGCTGCGCCAGGACGCGGTGCTGCAGGTCGCGCGGCTCGAGAACGGCGCGCTCTCGCGACCGTTCGATCCGTCGCGCCGGGGCTTTCTGTTCGTCGCCGACGGCGCAGTCGACGCCAACGGCGAGCGGCTCGCGGCGGGCGACGCGGTCCGCTTCGCCGGCGTCGCGAGCCTCGACGTACGCGGCGCGGGCGAGCTCGTGCTGTGGGACGTCCCCTCGCTCGACGCGGCGGCGGGCTGAGCGCGGTCGCCGTCGTGTCGGAGCAGCGCTACAGTCTCGACGATCTCGCGGCGATCCCCGGCGATCTGCCGGTCCCGCTCGACGACGGCGCCGCGGCGCACCTCGCCGGGATGCGCGTTCCGTCGATTCCGCTCGCCGCGACCGACGGCAGCACCGTCGATCTCAGCGCGGTGCCGGGCATCGTCGTCGTGTTCGCGTATCCGCGCACCGGGCGTCCGGGAGATCCGCCGCTGGTCCCCGACTGGGACGCGATCCCGGGCGCGCGCGGGTGCACGCCGCAGACGTGCGGCTATCGCGACCTCAACGCCGAGTTCGCGGCGCGCGGGGCGCGCGTGTTCGGGCTCTCGACGCAGGACACGGCGTATCAGCGCGAGATGGTCGAGCGCGTCGGCGTTCCGTTCCCGGTGCTGAGCGACGCGAAGCTCGCGCTCGCGCGCGCGATGCGTCTGCCGACGATGGACGTCGCGGGGCTGACGCTGCTCAAGCGGCTGGCGTGGATCGCGCGCGACGGCACGATCGAGCGCGTCTTCTATCCGGTCTTTCCGCCCGACCGCAACGCCGCCGACGTGCTCGCCGCGCTGCCGTAGCTATCGGCGAAGCCGCGCGCACGCGTCGGCGATCTGCGCCCGCTGCGTGGCGTTGTGCGCCTGGACGAGATAGTTGCCCTGAAGGTTCGTCAGCGGCACGTTGACGATCGTCTCGGAGATCTGCGTCGAGTTGTTCACCGGGTTCAGCGGGATCGCGTTCGCCGCGGCGACCGCCGCGCCCGAGGTGCAGGTGCTCCCGGGCACCAGCGCCAGTCCCAGCGCGGTGTCGGCGGGGTTCGCGAGCTGGATGCGGATGCGGCTTCGCGTGCGCCCGATCGGATAGAGCGCCACGCTGCCGATCCGCGTGCCGTTGCGCATGAGGTCGTAGGTGACGGCCTTGGCCTGGGCGGTCGCGTCGTGCGCGGCCTTCGCCGCCGTCGACGGGTTCGGCGTCGGCGCCGGCGTTTGCGCGGCGGCGACGCCGGCGCCGGCGATCAGCGCGGCGGCGACGGCGGCGGAGAGAACGGCGGACATGCGCATGACGCCGTCATGATACCCATTCGGCCCAGGCGCGTTCGACGATCGCGCGCGCGTCGGCGCCGCGCGGCAGCGTGCCGAACGCCGCGCCCCAGTCGTTCCCCAGCCGCGACGCGCAGAACGCGTCGCCGACGGCCGCCGGCGCGTCCCGGAGGAGCAGCGCGCCCTGCATGAGCAACGCCATCCGCTCGACGAGGCGGCGCGCGTCGGCCGGCTCGCCGTGCGCGAGCGCCTCACGCAGCGACGCGAGCGCGGCGTCGAATCGCCGGTCCGCGCCGCGTGCCGTCTCGATCTCGGCGAACCACGCCGCGAGCGCCTCCGGCTGCTTCGCGAGCGCGCGCAGGAGGTCGAGCGCGTTGACGTTGCCCGAGCCTTCCCAGATCGAGTTCACCGGCGCCTCGCGGTAGAGCCGCGGCAGGATCGACTCCTCGACGTACCCGTTTCCGCCGAGGCACTCCATCGCTTCGGCGGCGTGGAACGGCGCGCGCTTGCACACCCAGTACTTTGCGAGCGCGATGCCGATCCGCCCGAACGCCGCTTCGCGCGAATCCTCGGGCGCGAGATCCACCGTGCGCGCCAGCCGCAACATCAGCGACGTCGCCGCCTCCGACTCGAGCGCGAGGTCGGCGAGCACGTTCAGCATGAGCGGCTGATCGGCGAGGAGCGCGCCGAACGCGCGCCGGTGCCGGGCGTGATGCGCCGCCTGCGCGAGTCCTTGCCGCATCAGCGCCGCCGAGCCCGCGACGCAGTCGAGCCGCGTGTGGTTGACCATCTCGATGATCGTCGCGACGCCGCGCCCTTCGTCGCCGATGCGCTCGGCGAACGCGCCGTCGAGCTCGATCTCGCTCGACGCATTGGAGCGGTTTCCGAGCTTGTCCTTGAGCCGCTGCAGCCGGAACGCGTTGCGCGTCCCGTCGTCCAGGACGCGCGGGAGGAAGAAGCAGGTGAGCCCGCCGGGCGCCTGCGCCAGCACCAGAAACGCGTCGGACATCGGCGCGGAGCAGAACCATTTGTGCCCGGTGAGGCGATACGTCGAGGCGCCGCCGGGCTCCGCGCGCGTCGTGTTGGCGCGCACGTCGGAGCCGCCTTGCTTCTCGGTCATCGCCATCCCGCAGAGCGCGGCGCGCTTCCGCTTCAGCGGGCGCAGCACCGGGTCGTAGGCCGCTGCGGTGAAGACGGGCTCGTAGCGCGCCGCGAGATCGGGCCGCCCGCGCAGCACCGGGATCGCCGCGTACGTCATCGAGATCGGGCAGCCGTGGCCGGACTCGACCTGCGACCAGACGTAGAAACGCGCGTAGCGCGCGACGTGCGCGCCGGGCCGCGGCGCGCGCCAGGGCGCCCCGTGCAGCCCGTTGGCGGTCGCGACCGACATCAGCGCGTGCCACGCCGGGTGGAAGGCGACCTCGTCGATGCGGTGCCCGAAGCGATCGTGGGTGCGCAGCTCGGGCGGGTGGCGGTTCGCCTCGAAGCCCCACGCGATCGCCTCGTCGGAGCCGGCGAGGCGGCCCAGCTCGCGGAGACGGTCCTCGTCCCAGCCGGCGCCCTCGCGACGCACGCCCTCGAGAAGCGCCGCGTCGTGCCACGCGACGTCGTACCCGGCGAGCGGCGGCGGCTGGTTCAGCACCTCGTGCGTGCCGCCGTGCGGGCGGTCGAGCGTGTCCATGCGGCCCTCCGGTCCCTCGATTCGCCCTCGCGCGCCGTCGCCCTCACTTTACCTCGCCTGGTATGCTACGGAGTATGAGACAAGCCGTAGCCCGTATCTCCCTAGCGCTCGTCCTAGCGAGCGGCTGTACCGCTATGGCGTTGGCCGGGTGCGCTAAACACGATCAGACTTCGCAGACCACCACCACCACGACCGACACGTCGACGACGGCTCCGGCCGACGTGACGTCGAGCGCCGCGCCGGGGACCGCGGCGACCTCGACCGCGGCGCCCGGAGAAGCGACGACCGCGCCGGCCGCCGCGACGACCGTGCCGGCCGGCGAGGCCGCGCCCGCGGCGACCTCGGCCGCCGCCGCGAACGGTTCGACCGGGACCTTCACCTTCATCGACCTGCCGCTCTATCCGGGCGCGGTCGAGGACAAGACGCAGAAGATGTCGGTCTCCGGCAACGGGGGTTCGGTCGAGATCGACGTCTACACCACCAAGGACGACACGAAGAAAGTCGCCGACTGGTACAAGAACCACCTCCCCGCCGACTGGCAGAACAGCGTGATGACGGTGAACGACAAGACCGTCGGCACGTTCTCGCACGAGCAGAGCGGCGTGGGCGATCAGTCCGTCATCGTCGGCGACAACAACGGCACGACCCGGATCCAGCTCGCGACGAAGCACGGCAAGTAAACCGCGCTCATCCTCCCTGCACGACGACCCGCCGCCGGGCCGCGCGCCACATCGCCCAGCCGAGCAGCGCGAAGACCGCGAACCAGAGCAGCTGCAGCGCGAACGCGCGCGCGTATCCCGACGGCGGGATCGTCCCGAGATAGATCAGCAGCGGCGTCGAGTAGATCGCCGCGAACGGCAGCGCGAGGACGATCCGCTCGAGGACGCCGGGAAAGAAGATCAGCGGGACGATCTGTCCGCTGAGCAGATCGCTGGCCCAGCGCACCATCAGCTGGATCGCGAAGGTCTCCAGCGTCCAGAACGCGACCGAGTTCATCAGGAAGTTCAGCACGAAGTTCACGAGATAGCCGAGCGCGAAGCTCAGCGCGAACGCGGCGAGCACGGGCGGCGCCGGGACGTCGACGTGCACGATCAGCAGCGCGAGCACGAGCGCCGGCACGATCAGCACCGCGTGCAGCAGCGTCATCCCGACGCCGTCGCTGAAGAAGTACAGCGGAAGGCTGATCGGCTTCATGAGGTCGGTGGCGATCGTGCCTTCGCGCACCTTCTCGCGGATCGCGCGCGTCCCGTCGATCTCGAGCACCAGCGACATGAGCAGCGCGACGCACGTGTACGTCAGCACCGCGTGCAGCGGGACGCCGGCCGGGCCCGCGTTCTGACGGTACAGCGCGGTCCACACCATCTTCATCAGGTACAGCCGCACGAGGATCGAGCCGAGGTTGGTGAAGACCTCCATCCGGTAGGTCGCCTCGCGCGAGAACGCTTTCTGCGCGAACGCGACGTACGGGGCGAGCAGCGCGCCGGCGGAACGCGGCGCATCGGGCGTGCGTATCTCGACCATGCTAGCCGCGTTCGTCCTCGGTCTGATCACCGCGACGTTCGAGCCGGTCACGCCGGCGACGAGCGCGCAGCCGCCGGAAGTCTTCGTCCGCGACCCCGCGGCGCAGCCCGCGCGCGGGCCCGGCGGCCACGCCTGGGGGCTGCGGCCGCCGCTGCCGGGGGACTCCGATGCGTTGCCGCTCTTCAACGCGAAGGGGGACTCCGTGCACACCGTGCTGGCGATCTGGCGCAGCGCGGAAGGGCGCGTCGAGATCGAGCCCGGCGCGGGCGGGACCCGCGTGCGCGCGACGTTCCGGGGCCTCGTTCCGCTCGGACGGTACAGCGTGTTCGTGCGTCAGCTCGCCGGGCGCAGCGGACCGGTGTTCACGCCGCTCGACGTCACGGGTGCGCGCGACGGCTTCACCGCCGACCGGCTCGGGCGCGGCGAGCTGCGGCTGCTCACACCGATGGCGATCCCGTCCGGCGCGCAGCTCGCGCTCGTCTATCACAGCGACGGCGTCGATCATCGCTCGTCGATCGGCGAACCGGGGATCACCTCGCACGTGCAGCTCATCACGCGGGTGCCGTGAGCGGCGGCTTCGGCGCGTCGGGCGCGGCGTCGTAGCCTTCGAGGTAGATGCGGCGGATGATCGACTCGAGCTCGGGCTCCTCGATCGAGAGATCGCTCACGCAGTACCGGTCGGCGACGCGGCGGATGAGGCCCTCGGCGGAGACGGTGCGGCGGTCGAACCGCACGCGGACGAGCAGCCCTTCCTGCGACTCCACCTCACCGCCGTCGACGGCGAACCCGGGCGTCGGATCGCACAGCGTCACGACGAGCGTGCGGTGCGTGCCGTACCGGTCCCGCAGCGAGTCGATCTCGCCGTCGTAGACCAGCGTCCCGCGGTCGATCAGGACGATTCGCCGGCACAGCCGCTCGACGTCGGCGAGATCGTGCGTGGTGAGGATGAACGTCGTCCCGCGCTCGCGGTTCACCCGCGCGATGAACTCGCGGATGTTTTCCTTCGCCACGACGTCGAGCCCGATCGTCGGCTCGTCGAGGAAGACGACGCGCGGGTCGTGCAGCATCGCCGCCGCGAAGTCGCCGCGCATCCGCTGGCCGAGCGAGAGCTGGCGCACCGGCGTGCGCAGGAACGCGCTCATCTCGAGCAGCTCGGTGAAGTGGTCGAGGTTCTCGCGGTAGCGCTTCTCCGAAATTCCGTAGATGGCGCGCAGCAGCTCGAAGGACTCGATCAGCGGCAGGTCCCAGTAGAGCTGCGAGCGCTGCCCGAAGACGACGCCGATCGTGCGGGCGTTCTTGGTGCGGTGCTCGTAGGGGACGACCCCGGCGACCCGCACCAGCCCGGAGGTCGGGACGAGGATGCCGGTGAGCATCTTGATCGTCGTCGACTTTCCCGCGCCGTTCGGGCCGATGTACCCGACCAGCTCGCCGGCTTCGAGCGACATCGTGACGCCCTCGACCGCGACCTTGTCTTCGTACTCGCGCGAGAAGAGCGTCCGCAGCGTCCCGCCGACGCCGGGACGTCGGACGACCGAACGGAACACCTTCCGCAAGTCCCGCGTCTCGATGATCGGCATCGCCGCGAGGTTCGGCGGCGCGTCGCGCCGTCCCGGCAGCGTGCGCCCTCGCGCCGTCGGTTGCCGCCGTCGAAAGGGGATTCCGTCCCTAGGCGGGGGACAAGGGGGCCGTGACCGAGCGTGCCCCCCGCACAAGCATCCCCCTGATCGTGGCCGCGATCGGGGTCGTGTTCGGCGACATCGGAACCAGCCCGCTCTACACGCTCAAGGTGTGCCTCGGGCTGGCGGGGATCCACGGCGCCCCGCAGCGCGGCGACATCCTCGGCATCTGCTCGCTGCTGTTCTATGCGCTCGTGCTCGTCGTGTGCTGGAAGTACATCAGCTTCATCATGCGCGTCGACCACGACGGGCAAGGCGGCGATCTGGCGCTGCTCGCCCTCGCCTCCGGCCCGCGCGCCGGACAGCTGCTGCGCGTCGGCGGGCTCACGCTGGTCGTGATCGTCGGAACGTCGATGCTCCTCGGCGACGGGATCATCACCCCCGCGATCTCCGTGCTCTCCGCGGTGGAAGGCATCGACGTCGCGTCGTCGGCGCTCCAGCGCTACGTCGTGCCGATCGCGCTCGTCGTGCTCATCGCGCTGTTCCTGCTGCAGAGCCGCGGAACGGAGCGCGTCGGCAGACTGTTCGGGCCCGTGATGGTGCTCTGGTTCGTCGCGATCGGCATCCTCGGGCTGCGCGCGCTGCTCCCGGAGCCCGGCATCCTGTGGGCGATCGATCCGCGGCACGCGCTGGCGTTCGCCGGGCGGCACGGCATCGCCGGTTTCACGATTCTGGGCGGCGTCGTGCTGGCGATCACGGGCGTCGAAGCGCTGTACACCGATCTCTCGCACTTCGGACGCCGGCCGATCGTCTCGGCGTGGTTCCTGCTGGTCTTCCCGGCGCTCGTCCTGTGCTATTTCGGGCAGGGCGCGCTGCTGCTGCGCGAACCGGGCGCGCTCGCCAACCCGTTCTACGCGCTCGCGCCGTCGTGGCTCCTCGTCCCCATGGTGGTCCTCGCGACGATCGCGACCGTGATCGCGTCGCAGGCGCTCATCTCCGGGACGTTCACCGTGGTGGAGCAGGCGATCGCGCTGAACTTAGCGCCGCGCGTGCTGGTGCTGCACACCTCGCATCACCATCGCGGCCAAGTCTTCGTCCCGGCGGTGAACCGGTTTCTCGCCGTGGGTTGCGCGCTGCTGATTCTCGGATTCCAGTCGAGCGACCGGCTCGCGGCCGCCTACGGGCTCGCCGTAGCGTTCACGATGTCGTGCACCTCGTTCGCGTACTACGCGGTGATCACGAGGGTGCGGCACTGGAACCGCGTGCTCTCCACGCTGCTCGTCGCCTCGTTCGTCGTCGTGGACGGGAGCTTCGTCCTCGCGTCGCTGCCCAAGATCCTCGAAGGCGGCTGGATCCCGCTGAGCATCAGCGGCACGCTGGTCGTCATGATTACGACCTGGCTCGAAGGCCGCCGCTGTCTGGCGAAGGCGCTGGCCGATCAGCAAGTGCCGCTCGAGACGGTCCTCGAGAAGCTGCCGGCCGGGGTCGGCACCGAGGGCACGATGGTGTTCCTCACCCCGGACCCGAGCGGCGTGCCGTTCCTCGCGCGCCACCGGTGGATCCGCGACCGCGCCCAGGACGAGCGCATCGTCGTCCTCAACATCGCGCGCGCGAACGCGCCCTACGTTCCGGACACCGAGCGCGTCACGCTCGAGCGCCACTCGCTGCGCCTCATCCGCGTCATCGCGCGATTCGGCTACATGGAGCAGCCGCGCATCGATCCCGTGCTCAAAGCGTGCGCCGCGTTCGGGCTCGACCTCGACCGCGACGACACGTCGTTCTTCTACGCCGACCCGAAGATCGAGCCGGCGGGCGATCACGGCATGGCGTCGTGGCGCCGCGAGCTGTTCTCGACGCTGATGCGCAACGCGCGCCCGCTCCCCGACGACCTGCACATCCGCGCCGAACGCCGCATCGAGCTGGGCGTCACGGTGACGATCTAGGCGCTCGCCGTCCGGTTCGAATCCATGCCCGCTCGCGCTGCGACGAAACGGCGCGTCTCCTCGTCGAGAAATGTGACGAAGCAGCCTTTGAGGCCGCGTGTCATGAGGACCCGGTACGCGTTCTTGACGCAGTCGACGAACCTCGCTCCCGACGTCCGCTTCATCGGGTCGCGCGACACGCTCGGCTGGCCGACCCACTGCCCGTTTCGGATCACGAGGTCGTTTCCGAAGATGACGCCGACGTAGTCGAATTCGAATCCTTGCGCGGTATAGATACATCCGACTTGGTCGACGCCTCCGGCCGTCCACGCCCAGAGCGGCGCCTTCGGAATGCCCTGGGCGAGCTTCGTCGCCTCCGGGCGAGCGTTCCACGGGCGACGATAGTCGCCGACGACGACGTCGTCCACCAGCCGGCCGGACGAGTCGGGCATCGACCATTTCCAGCAGAACCCCGCGACCATGCGTGCCGACTGTCCGTCGCGCAGCTTTTCGCGAATGCGCTCGTCGACGGCGGCCGGGGTGTCCATTATCTCGAATTCGAACGGGTCGTCGGGCGGCAGCACGAACGTCCCGGTCTTGCGAATCTCGAGCAGCTGGTCGATCCACTGAACGTATGAGTCCGACCCGGCGCACCGGAACTGATTCCTCAGGTCGATCTGCCGATAGCGCGCCCCGATCGACGCGGCTCTCTCGCGGAGCAGCGCGCTGCTGCCGATCTCGTCCGGACGAACCGCTTGCAGGTCGTCGATGAAGAAGACGGAGACCTTCGCCGCGCGGATGAGCTCTTCGACTTGCAGACGCTCCGAGCGCGCATGTGCCGGCGTATACCGATGATTGCTGGTCTTCCGAATGCGGTGTGCTTCGTCGCAGATCAGCACGTCGATCGCGGCTTCTTGAATCTCGCCGAAGTGGTTGAAGTAGCGGAATTGCGGCTTCGCGCGGCTTCCGACGACCCGCCAGAGCGTCTCCGTAAACGCCCGGCTGCCGGTCGCATGGCGAACGTCGATGCCGCTTTGCGCCAACGTCCCGACGAGGTTCAAAGCGATGACCGACTTCCCGGTTCCGGGACCGCCTTTGACCACGACGACGCTGTGCTCGGTCTTCGTCCGCCCGGCGCGCCGGACTTCCGCCAGCACCGCGCGGTACGCCAGCAGCTGCTCGTCGAGCAACGTGTACCGCGGTTCTCCGGCGATCATGGCGGCGGTGTGCTCGAGAAGCTTTCGCGAGGGCTTCGGCGGCGCCGAGAGCGCGGCTTGCATGACGGCTTCTCCGCCGCCGTGTCCCAGGACGACGTTCAAGGCGGCGGCGAACTCGTCCGCGTCACGACCGATGAACATGGGAGCTCGCTCGAGCAGCTCCGCGAACTGCGGCGAGCTCAGATGCGTCGCATCCGCGGGAAGCATGTTGTGCAAGAAGCTCGCCGGCCGGAGAGCCACGGCGCCGTCGTAGACTTCGTTGGCCCCCTCGAGGTATTCGGCATACGTGAGCGCTTGGAGCGACGGATGCGCCTCGTCGCGTTCTTTTCCGCCGACGAAGGTCAGCACGAATCCGTCCACGTCGCTCGGTCGCACGTGAGACCACTGTTTCAGCTCGACCAGCATCGCGCTGGCCCGGTCGGTCCGGTCCCGTCCGAAGATCAGGCAGTCGAGACGAGCCGACGAGAGCGGAAGCTCCATCTCGACGACGATTCCCTGATCCAGCATGTTCGCGTGGCGCAGCTGCAGCGCCATGGCGGTCAGGGAGTTTTGCCATGACTGCAATTCCGAGACGGCGCGGTAACCATAGTAGTCGTAGAACCGGTCGCTGAGGACTTCGGCGAGCCGATGCTGCACGGCGTCGTCGATGAACTCCGTCGTCGTCCCCACGTAGAGCTGCAACGTGCCTCCTCCGGCGCGATCACCCCGAATCGAGCGCCTCCGAAGGCGCCGAGGCGGGCCGCTTCGCTGCCCGGCACCGTCGCTCCGCCGCGGATCCTCGGACGCTCGCACAAAGAAGAAGCGCGCCGCGGTTGGGCCGCGGCGCGCTTCTCGGGGACGGTTCGGGTCGAGCTAGGCGGCTTTCTTCCGGCGTGCGGTCGTCTTGCGGCCGGCCGACGCGCGGCGGGCCGTCTTGCGAACCGCCTTTTTCGCGCCGCCCTTGCGGGTCGACGATTTGCGTGCCGACGTCTTGCGGCCCGACGATTTGCGTGCCGTCGTCTTGCGCGACGTGCTCTTCTTCGCGGCCTTCTTGCGGCCGGTGGACTTCCGTGCGGTGGTCTTGCGCGCGCCGGTCTTCTTGCGCGGCGCCGCCTTGCGGGTCGACTTCCGTGCCGTGGTCTTCTTGCGCGGAGCCGCTTTGCGCGCGGCCTTCTTGCGCGTCGCCTTCTTGCGCGGCGCGCTCTTTTTCTCGGCCATTCGGTACTGCTACCGTGTCCTTTCGGCGTCCGCGGTCACGGACGCGCGGAGAAACCGGCGGACGCGCCGCCGGCGGGAGTTGCCTCTCTTATACACCAACGCGCGCAATCGCGCAACTTTTCGGGCTCCGGCGGCAGGAGAGACGCTGCGCCGCGTCGTCGGTGCGCGCCCGCTTCGCCGGAGGAACGGGCGTGCGCGGCGCGCAACCGCGATTGCATGAACAGACGTGTGGCGGCGGTCGCAAGCGCGTTTCTTTGCGCTGCGGCCGCCTTCGCGCCGCTCGCGGCACGCGCCGACGTGTCCGACGCTCGCGCGCTCGGCGCGGGACTGGTCGAGCCGGCCAACGCATCGCTCAGGCGCGCGCTCCAGGATCTCCGCTCTTCACCGGACGCCGGCGCGCGCGACGTCGCGCAAGCGAATCCGACCGGCACGCCGCAGGCGCCGCTGCGCCGCCCGAGCCTGCCGCAAGGCTTCAGCTACAACGTCGACTTCAGCATGGGCTTCCCGGTGGGGCACGTCGGGTTCAACGCCGGCGATCCCGGCGGGATGGACGCCGGCTTCGGCTACGCGTTTTCGCGCACGAACCGGCTGCAGGTGGGCTATTACGAAGTGCAGCAGGTCCCGCTCGGCTTCAGCAACGTCAGCGTCCCGCTCTACCTGCAAGGGTACACGGGACCGGGGACGACGCTCCCCGGCGCCTCGCTCGGGCGCGTCAACACCGGGCTGGTCGACGTGACGACGAAGGACAAGATCTTCGAAGCGCTCGACCAGAACCTGTTCGTGATCGGCGGAAAGCTCCCGATCGTCGTCTCGCCGACCTATCTCGCGCACACCGCGACGATCGGCGGCCACGACGACACCGCGCTCGCCGAGTTCGACGGCTATCCCAGCGAAGTGCGGCTCCGCACCGAGCAGGAGTACCTGATCCCGGTCACGCTGCCGTTCCTCGCGACGCCGCGGATGTTCGGCACGCTCACCGTCGCCCCGCAGTGGCTCGTCCACCCGGCCGGCTTCAACCAGACGAACCACGCGCAGGTCTTCACGCTGCTCTACCTCGAGTACCGCGCGAGCAAGTCGACGACGTTCTTCATCCAGCCCTCGCGGCTCGTGCAGTACGATCCGGTCGACCCGTACCCGATGTACACGCCGTCGCTGATCTACGGCGTCGCGCACCACTTCACGCCGCAGACGTTCATCCAAATCCTCGGGATCGAGGGCTATCCCTCGAACTATCCGCAGCTCGGGATCATCAGCTTGACCTGTCAACGACTTCCTTGCGGCTCCAGCATGGTCGCGCCGCAGTTCGGCGGCCTCCACGCGGCCGAGTACCAGATCCAGCTCGGCATCGGCTCGCCGACGGTGGTGCCGCTGTGAAGGCGCGCGCGCAGCTCGCCGCGGCGCTGGTCGGCGTCGCGCTCGCCGGGTGCAGCGGGGGCGGCGGGAAGAGCCTCACCAACCCGCTCCTCCCGCCCGCGCATCCCGGCACGACGGCGTCGGCGGCGAAGCTCACGATCGCCGGCGTCGGCGACAGCCTCACCGCCGGAGAGCAGTCCGACTTTCTCGCCGGGCAGAACATCACGTCCTCGCTCGGGACGAACCCGCAGCTCGGCGTGATCGCGCCGGGCGGCGTCCAGGCGACCCAGGAGCACGGGTTCTTCGCGCTGCTCTGGGAGCAGGCCAACGGCGTCGGCATCACCGCGATGAGCGATCCGGCGACCTCGCCGCTCCCGCTGATCAAGCTTCCGCCGGGGCTCGGCGACGTGCTCGTGCCGACGTCGAGCGGCTTCCCGTACGGCATCTCGGACGTGTGCGACAGCAGCCAGATCGCCGCGAACGACTTCGCGACCGCGCTGAACCTGCGCGTCAACCCGGGAGTGAACCCGTACGACGTCGCGATCCCCGGGCAGACGACGCACGAAGCGCTCTACATGACGGGAGCGATCGGCACGTGCACGCTGCCGGCGAACACGCCGGCGAACCTCGTCGACCTCAACGCGCTGGTCAACGGCGAGAGCCAGTACTTCTGGCCGATCCTCGCCGGCTTCGGGCGCGGCGTCACGCAAGTCGAGGCCGCGGCGTCGCTGCACGCGCAGGTCGCGACCGTCTGGCTCGGCTCGAACGACTTGCTGAAGTTCGCGTTCTCCGGCGGCGCTTCGCCGGTCACCTCGCCGCAGTCGCTCGGCAGCGACATCGCGACGATCGTGCGCCAGCTCAAGGCCGCGGGCTCGAAGGTCGTCGTCGCGAACCTGGTCGACGTGATGGACGCCGCGACGTTCATCCCGCAGCCGGCGTATGCGAGCGAGCTGCAGGCGTTCCTCGAAAACCTGATCGCGGCGGCCGATCCCGGACTCCCGCCGAGCGCGGTGCAGGCGATCGCGGGCGAATACGCGAGCGCCTACGCCGCGCAGGAGACCGCGCAAACCGGCCTCGGCGCGAACGGCTACTTCCAGATCAACGCGCTGTTCGACACGCTGCAGACCGCCGCGGCGCAGATCCCGGCCGGTGCGACGCCGGCGGCGCCGACGATCCCGGCGAGCCTCGTCGTCTCCGACGCCGTGGCGACGCAAGTGAAGGCGCTCAACGCGTCCTACAACCAAGCGATCGCGCAGGCCGCGAGCGCGTCGGGCGCCCCGCTCGTCGACATCCATTCGACGTTCGCGCAGATCGCGGCCGCCGGCGGCGTCCCGGTGAACCCGCCGAAGTGCTGCAGCCTCGTCTACGACGGCGGATTCTTCAGCCTCGACGGTCTGCATCCGTCGAACACCGGCTACGCGATCCTCGCGAACCAGTTCATCGCCACGCTGAACGCCTCGTTCGGTTACTCGATTCCGCCGGTGAACGTCGGCGCGGTCTACGCGACCGACCCGTACGCGCCGGGCAACGGCGTCTCGGGGTTCAGCGCGCTGCGGAAAGTGAAGGCGCGGTGACCGTCCGCGTCACGGCCGGCGTCGCGGCCGTCGCGCTCGGCACGGCGCTTCTCGGCGCCGCGCCGAGCGGGCCGGCCGCCGCGTTCCTCGAGACCTGGTCGAAGATTCCGAGCTACACGTGCAAGATCAAGGTGCACGAGGCGAAAGGCGCCGACGTCCAGGATCGCACCTACGACTACGCCTACCTCAAGCCGCACTTCGCGAAGATCGACATCACGGGCGGCCCCGGGCGCGGCGGCGGCGCGGCCTGGAAGGGCGGCGACACGGTCAGCGGGCATCAAGGCGGGTTCCTCAGCGGGATCCACCTGACGATCTCGATCCACGACGGCCGCGCCGTCGATCTGCGCGGCGGCACGATCGACGAAGCGTCGTTCCAGAACATGGCCGACGAGCTGAGGAACGCCGCGAGCGAGCAGACCGCCGAGGAGCAGTACAACGGCGCGGCGGTCGACGTCGTGACGTTCCCCTACACCGACGCGAACGGTGCGACGAAGCGCGCGGTCTTTCTCTCGCAGGCGACGCATCTTCCCGTGCGCCGCGTGACGTGGGCCGGGACGGCGATCGTCGAAGACGAGCAGTTCACGAACGTGAACACGAACGCGAACCTCAAGGAAGGCGACTTCTAGGTGATCCTGCGGATCGACGGCCGCCGGATCGCCTACGCGGATTCCGGCGGTCGCGGCGTGCCGCTGGTACTCCTGCACGGGTTTCCGCTCGACGCGACGATCTGGGACGACGTCGCCGCGCGGCTCGCCGCGCGCGGCGTCCGCACGCTGCGCGTCGATCTGCGCGGCGCCGGCGGCTCGGAGCCCGGCGAGGGGCCGGCGCTGATGGAGTCGCTCGCCGGCGACGTCGCCGGCGTCCTCGACGCGCTCGACGTCGAGCGCGCGGCGCTGGCCGGGCACTCGATCGGCGGCTACGTCGCGCTCGCGTTCTTCCGCATGTACGCGGAACGCGTCGCCGGGCTCGCGCTGGTAGCGAGCCACGTCAATGCGGACGCGCGCGCGGACTCGCCGGATCCGGTGCAGCGCGAGCTGGCCGCCGGACGCGCCGCGCTCGCGGACCGCCTCGAGCGGGAGAACAGCATGGACGCCGCGATCGCGAGCTACCTTCCCAAGTACTTCGCGCCGCACGTGTACCGCGACGATCCGGCGCTCGTCGAGCGCGCTCGCGGGATCATGGCGCGGCAGAGTCCGGCCGGCGCCGCCGAGCTGATCCGCGGGATGGCGCAACGCGTCGACGCGCACGACCTGCTGGAGGACGTCGCGGTTCCGGCGCTCATCCTCGCCGGCGCGGAGGACGTCTACTTGACGCCCGAGTCGCTGCGCGCCACGGCGGCCGCGATCGACGGCGCCGAGTTTCTGGCGCTCGAGCGCGTCGGCCACGCGCCGATGCTCGAGGCGCCCGAAGCGACGGCGGACGCGCTGGCGAGCCTCGCCGAGCGCGTCCGCGCGTCGTGATCTACGCCGGCGCGGCGACGCTTCGTTCGGGAGCGATCTCGAAGCGTTCGTGGCGCGCCGTGTACGTCCCGAGCCCGGACGTCGCGGTGCGCAGCTCCGTCGCGTAGCGCCCGAGCTCGGCTTGCGGGACGAGTGCGACGATGCGGTCCCAGCCGGGCTTGTCGACCGGCTCGAAGCCGAGGATCTGTCCGCGCTTCCCGCTCAATTGCGTCACCGCGTTCGAGAGGTACGGCGAGGGGACCGTCGTCTCGACCCGCATCAGCGGCTCGATCACGACCGTGCCGAGCTTCTGCAGCGCGTCCCGCACGCCCATCGACGCCGCCGTCTTGAACGACGCCTCGCTCGAGTCCACCGCGTGGAACGAACCGTCGAACAGCGTGACGTGCAGGTCGGTGACCGGGAATCCGTGCGGCCCGCCGGTGGCGAGCGCCTCGCGGACGCCCTTCTCGACCGCCGGGAAGAACTGCTTCGGAACGACGCCGCCGACGATCTGCTCGGAGAACGTCACGCCGTGTCCGCGCTCGCGCGTCTCGAAGCGCAGCTTCACGTCGGCGAACTGGCCGTGTCCGCCGGTCTGGTGCTTGTAGCGCGAGTGGACCTCGATCGAGCCTTGGATCGTCTCGCGGTACGCCACCGACGGCGCGTGCGTCTTCACGTCGACGTTGAACTTGCGCGCGAGCCGTTCGGTCGCCGTCGAGACGTGCGTCTCGCCGTTGCCGAGCAGCTGCAGCTCGTTGGTGAACTCGGCGCGCGAGACGCGCAGCGCGGGATCCTCGTCGAGCAGCCGCGCCAGCGCCTGCGAAAGCTTCGCTTCGTCGAGCCGCTGCGCCGGCTGGATCGCGACCGCGAAGAGCGGCTCGGCGACCGGGACCGTCGGCATGAGCACGCCCGCGTTCGGCGAGCTGAGCGTGTCGCCGGTGCCGACGTTCTCGAGGCGCGCGAGCCCGACGATCGCGCCGGGCCCGGCCGAGGTGACCGGCTCCTGGCGCTTGCCGAAGAGGCGCACGATTCCGGAGAGACGCACCGGCGCGTTGCCGCGCGACGCGTCGACGAGCTGCGTCGATGCGCTGATCGTTCCGCTGAACACGCGCACGATCGAAAGCTTTCCCTGCTGCGGATGGATCGTCGTCTTGCACACTTGCGCGACGACCGGGCCGTCGGCGCGCGGCTGCACCGTGCGTCCGTCGACGTCGCGGCGCGGCTCGGTCTCGGGTGAGGGGAAAAGCCGGGCGCACGCGTCGACGAGCGGCGCCATGCCGGCGTTCTCCTGCGCGCTGCCGACGAGCACCGGGACGATCTGATCGTGCGAACAGTCTTCGCACAGATCGCGGTCGATCTCGTCCTGCGCGGGATCCTTGCCCTCGAGCAGCTCTTCCATCAGCGTGTCGTCGAAGTCGGCGAGCGCTTCGAGCAGCATCGTGCGCTGCGCGTCGACCTGCGCGTTCATCTCGGCCGGGACGTCGATCTCCGAGACGTGCCCGCCGTCGTCGAGGTACGCTTTCCGCGTGGCGAGGTCGACGTAGCCGCCGAACTTCTCGCCCGAGCCGATCGGCAGGTGCGTCGCCACGACGTGCGGTCCGTACGCGTCGCGCAGCGCGGTCAGCGTCGCGTCGAAGTTCGCGCCCGGACGATCCAGCTTGTTCACGAAAAAGAGATGCGGCATCTTCCGCATCTCCAGATGCTCGACGACGGCCGCGGTCTGGGCGACGCGATCCGGCTCGGCGTCGATGACGATGATCGCGGCGTCCACCGCGGTGAGGGCGGTCTTCGTCTCCTCGAAGAAGTCGACGAAGCCGGGAGTGTCGACGAGGTTCATGTCGACGGGCCCGCACGCGGTGTGCGCGAACCCGACGCAGACGGATTGGAGGTGGTCGATCGCTTCGGGCTCGCAGTCGGTGGTCGTCGTCCCGTCGCGGACGGATCCCCTACGGGGGATCGCCCCGCAGTGTGCGAGCAGCGTTTCAACCAGCGTCGTCTTCCCCGCGTGATGCGGGCCGACGACGGCGATATTCCTGAGGCGCGCGATGTCTTCCATCGGGCAGCCCTCCTGCTGTCACGAAGAGGTCCGCGGGGCTTCACCCCCGGCCGGGAGGCTCCTCCTCCCCCGCGGCGGACACGGAATGCCGTCGCGGGAGGTCAAAGACGGCTGCCACCGACGTTCGGCCGCGAGGAAGCTCCATGCGCACCGCACCGCTGACCACACTGGGCCACTTCATCGGAGGCGAAGACGCCGCCGGCGGATCGGGCCGCTTCGGCGACGTCTACGATCCGGCGACCGGCGAGCTCGCGCGCCGCGTCGCGTTCGCCAACGTCGAGGAGGTCGACGCGGCGGTGCGAGCCGCGCGCGTCGCGTTCGGCACGTGGTCCGAGACGCCGCCCGTCCGGCGCGCCGCGACGCTGTTCGCCTTTCGCGAGCTCGTGCTGCGCGACGCCTCCCGGCTCGCCGCGCTGATCACCGCCGAACACGGAAAGACGCTCGCCGACGCGGCGGGCGAGCTGCAGCGCGGCCTCGAGGTGATCGACTTCGCGTGCGGCATCCCGCACCTGCTCAAAGGCGAGGTCAGCGAGAACGTCGCGCGCGACGTCGACAGCGTCGCGGTGCGCCAGCCGCTCGGCGTGTGCGCCGGGATCACGCCGTTCAACTTCCCGGCGATGGTGCCGATGTGGATGTTCCCGATCGCGATCGCGTGCGGAAACACGTTCGTGCTCAAGCCGAGCGAGAAGGACCCCTCGCTCGCGCTCGAGCTCGCGCTGCTGCTGGTCGAAGCGGGGCTCCCGCCGGGCGTGTTCAACGTCGTCAACGGCGACCGCGAGGCGGTCGACGCGCTGCTCGCGCACCCCGGGATCGCCGCCGTCAGCTTCGTCGGCTCGACGCCCGTCGCCGAATACGTCTACCGCGCGGGGACCGCGAACGGGAAGCGCGTGCAGGCGCTGGGCGGCGCGAAGAATCACTGCGTCGTCCTTCCCGACGCCGACCTCGATCTCGCCGCCGACGCGCTCGCCGGCGCGGCGTTCGGCGCGGCCGGCGAACGCTGCATGGCCGTCTCCGTCGCGGTCGCGGTCGGCGACGCGACCGCCGATGCGCTGGTCGAGAAGCTGCGTACGCGGGTGGAGGCGTTGAAGATCGGCCCGGGGACGTCGCCCGGCGTCGAGATGGGGCCGCTGGTCACCGCCCAGCACCGCGACAAGGTGCGTTCGTACGTCGACCGCGGCGTCGACGAGGGCGCGACGCTCGTCGTCGACGGCCGCGGCGTTCGTGATGCCGCGTGGGGCGACGGATTCTTCCTGGGCGGCAGCGTGTTCGACGGCGTGACGCCCGCGATGACGATCTATCGCGACGAGATCTTCGGCCCGGTGCTGGGCATCGTGCGCGTCGCCTCGCTCGAGGAAGCGCTGCGGCTCTGCGACGAGCACCCGTACGGCAACGGCGTCGCGCTGTTCACGCGCGACGGCGGCGCGGCGCGCGAGTTCGCGCACCGCGTGCAGGTGGGGATGGTCGGCATCAACGTGCCGATCCCCGTCCCGATGGCGTTTCATTCGTTCGGCGGCTGGAAGCGTTCGATCTTCGGCGACCACGCCGTGTACGGGATGGAAGGCGTCCGCTTCTACACGCGCCTGAAGACGATCACGACGCGCTGGCCGGAGACGCACGCCGGCCCCGAGTTCAGCTTCCCCACGACGCGCTAGCTCACAGGAGCGCCCGCGCGGCCGGCGCGGGTGCATCGCCGAAGCGGTCCGCCCGAAACGGCGAGACGTCCAGCGAGCTCGCGCGGCCGTCGACGATCAGCTCGGCGAGCAGCGTGCCGATCGCGGGCGCGTGCATGACGCCGTGCCCCGACGACCCGTTGGCGAGGTAGAGGTTCGGCACGCCCGGCGCCGCGCCGAGGATCGCGCGCCCGTCCGGCGACATCTCGTACAACCCCGCGCAGCAGGCGTTCCGGTCGATCTCAACGGCGCGAAGACACGGCACGCGCGCGCGAGCGACACTCGTCACCCGATCGATCCATGACGCTTCGACGCGCTCGTCGAACGGATCGTCCGCGCCGGCGCTCGGCAGAAGAAGCAGCACCCGGCCGTCGCGCGCGCGCAGGTGGAAGCCGTCCGCGGCGTAGATGGTCATCGGCATCGTGGCGGGCAGCGCGGTTGTCGCGACCGTCACCGCGACTTGCCGCCGGAGCGGAACGACCGGGAGATCGAGCCGCGCGAGCGCGGCCACGCGGCGCGCCCACGCGCCGGCCGCGTTCACCACGAGCTCGGCGGCGACGAGGTCGCGCTGCGTCCGCACCGCGTCGATTCGGCCGCCGATGCCGCGCGTGAAGCCGACGACGTCTGCGTCCCAGACGAAGCGGACGCCGAGCCGTTCCGCGGCGCGGCGATATCCGTCGAGGATGCCCAACGGCCGGATGAAACCGTCGCTCGGGCAGAACGTGCCGCCTCGGATGCCGTCGCGGCCGACGTACGGGTTGAGCTCGGCGACGGCAGCCGCGTCCGCCTCGACGGCGTCGTCGACGCCGTGCGCGCGCTGGAACGCGAGCGCCGCGCGCAAAACCTCGAGCGACGCGTCATCCTCAGCCAACCACAGGTAGCCGGCCGCGACGAAGCCGCAGTCGCCGCCCGTCTCGTCGTGAAAGCGGCGCAGCTCCTCGCGCGAGAGCAGCGAGAGCCCGATCTCCGGCGCCGCCGGGAACTGCACGCGAAAGCCTCCCGTCGCGCGGCCCGTGCTTCCCATGCCGGGGGCCGCAGCACGATCGAGCACGACCACGCCGCGCACGCCGCGCGCCGCGAGGTGATACGCGACGCTCGCTCCGACGACCCCGCCGCCGACGACGACGCA
>Ga0209810_1000808_pt1 | contig 57546 bp, 55 predicted proteins | sample Coa_R1_7_FD_187159 | JGI IMG/M metagenome (GOLD analysis project Ga0209810, IMG submission 187159) | Surface soil microbial communities from Centralia Pennsylvania, which are recovering from an underground coalmine fire - Coalmine... | ecosystem: Environmental > Terrestrial > Soil > Unclassified... | reverse complement strand
TTCCATCTCTGAGAGTTGATTCTCTTGAATACATAGTCTTAAATTAAGCAAATTTTATGCCATTGGAGAATAAATTAATAATTAAAGAAGAATAATCAAATTTGGAACCATATATAAATTAAAAAAATGTGTCAGTTGTCCGATAATAGGACGGTTTTTTGGGTTTGGTTTATTTGTATTTTCACCCTCCCAAAGCCCAGAAAGTCCCTTGGATTATGAGTTACAAGGTTATTCAAACGTTCTCTAGTTCAGGATTTTCTAATGTCTAATACACCTTGTCCGACATACCACACTCCAGCACCTTTTTATTGGATTTAGATGCCCTCGCGGTAGGGCACCAAATCCGCTCATGGCATAGAATTTGCGATAAGCAATTAATAAAAGAAAAAGGGATAAAATTTAAAGTCGAGATAGAGAGCGGAATTCCTTTTAGAGAGATCCTCGGGGTTGCGGATAGGGAGAAAGCAGACCTTATCGCATTGGGAAAGGGGAGGCCGGTTGGGGAGTCTATTCTGGGAGGGACGGCACTCAAAGTCCTCAGACAATCCCCGATTCCGGTTTTAACCGCTAGAGAGGGCGGGAAGAGCATGGATATAAAGAGGATATTAGTGCCTACGGATACATCCCCCAGGGTATCAAAATCGCTTAAATACGCGGTTGAGCTATCAAAGGAATTTGGTGCGACTATATATCTGCTCAATATAGTTGAGGTTGGTGGGTATGATTTCCCGGTTGAGATAGTTGAGCGGATGAGGGGGTTTGCGTTTAAGGAGATTGAAGAAAACGTAGGGAAGATTAAAGTAAGAGAAAACATTGAGACATATGTGGAAGTGGCTAAGAACGCCTGGAGGGGTATGATTAAATTTGTGGATGAGAGGAGTATAGATTTAATAGTTATGATGACATACGGCGGCGGGAGAATTAAGGAGGATTTTCTTGGTAGTATTGCAGAAAAGGTTATTCAGGAAGCGCCCTGCCCCGTTATAACGATGAGGCCCTGATTTGAATGGATTGGATATGCGCCATAGCAATTCACGGAGGTCTTTATGGATATAAAAAAAATTCTCTGGGCATCCGATGGCTCGGAGGAATCCGAAGAGGCTTTAAAGTATGTAGGGTCATTCGCGAGCAGGTACGGCTCCGAGGTTGTTGGACTGAGTGTGATTCAGCCCGTTGACTTAAGCGGGTTAAGGGTTCCTTCCGAAATAAAAAATGAGTTGTTCTCGGTCCAATCAACTCTGGAGAAAAGGGAATATGAAAGGGTCAATAAGGCTCTGGAACAAATCGAACCAAGGGGGATAAAACGGGATATACGTATTGAGACCGGGGTGCCGCATGAAGAGATTCTCAGGGTTGCTGATGAAGAGAATGTAGATTTGATTGCAATGGGGAAACGGGGATTGGGGCTTAAAGATAGGATTCTCCTTGGGAGCAACACAAATAAAGTTTTAAGGGCCGCGAAGGTGCCTGTTTTAGCTGTAAGACATAAAAGGGGAAATAGAGATAAAATTGATATAAAGAAGATACTCGTTCCTACGGACTTGTCGGAATCCACATCTGTCCCCTTGGACATAGCCGTAGGTTTAGCCGAGAGATTCCATTCGGTAATCCACCTCCTCCATGTTATAGAGCTTCATCACAGCTATGAGATCTCGACAAGTAGGGTGATAGAAGAACTGTGGACACTTGCGCTAAAAGAATTGAAGCTCCAACAGAGTAGAATTCCTGAAGAGAAGATAAAGGATATTAACATATATGAAAGGGTGACTTTGTTCTTGAGGGCCTGGTTTGGGGTAGTGAATTTTGCTGAGAAAGAGGGAATTGACCTTATCGTTATGACCACCCATGGAAGAAAGGGGTTTTCCAGGTTTATTTTGGGAAGTACCACTGAAAAGGTTATAAGCGAGTCTCCATGCCCGGTTTTAGCAATGAGGCCTTAGAATATGCATTTGTAGAATCATGGATCTTAGATGTGGCATACTATTCGCATAACTGTTAACTGAGGAAAAACGATTTTTAGGAGGTGTCAAGATGAAGATGAGAGCGAACATCTTTAAGGGTCCTAATAAAATAGGGCTTGAGGACCGCCCTGTTCCAAAGGCTGGTCCCGGCGAGGCAGTAGTTAGGGTAACCCTCACTACGATATGCGGTACCGACGTTCATATAATGAAGGGGGAATATCCTGTGAAAATCGGTCAAATCATAGGGCATGAGCCGATTGGGGTTATTCATGAACTCGGCGATGGCGTTACGGGATATAAAAAGGGAGAGCGAGTGGCGATTAATGCTATCACTCCATGCGGTCAGTGCGAGTACTGCCTTTCCGCGAATTGGGCCCAGTGCGGCGGATTTTTGGGCGGGTGGAAGATGGGAAACACCATTGACGGCTGTCAGGCGGATTACGTCAAGATTCCAAACGCTATGGCAAATCTGACCAGGATTCCAGATGAGCTTTCGGATGAGGATGTGCTTTTTACAACCGATATCTTCTCAACCGGTCTCTCCGGTGCCGAAAGCGCAGACATTCAGGTTGGGGACAGCGTTGCCGTGTTCGGGCAGGGGCCGATTGGACTTAGTGCCACAGCGGGGGCTAGGCTCAAGGGTGCTGCTCTAATTATTGCAGTTGACTCTGTTTCGCCGAGAATGGAGATGTCAAAGAACATGGGAGCGGATATTGTACTCAACTTTAAAAAGGTGGACCCGGTTAAAGAGATTATGAAGATTACGAATGGGAGGGGAGTTGATGTCGGGATTGAGGCAATCGGGCTTCAGGAGAGTTTTGAGAACTGCGTAAAGTGCACCCGCGTCGGGGGAACAATATCGAGTCTTGGCGTCTATCCTGCACAGCTTGGAAATCTGGGCGTGCCACTTCAGGATTTTGGATACGGTATAGCTGATAAGAAGGTCGTTTCAACATTATGTCCCGGTGGGAAGGAGAGGATGAGGAGGCTGATCAATCTGGTTAAGAATGAGAGGGTCAATTTGAAGCAGCTTATTACGCACAGGTTCTCTCTCGATGAAATAGAAGAAGCATATAGGGTATTTTCGAATCAACTGGACGGCGTTATCAAGGTAGCTATAAGGCCTTAAATGCACTGATATATTAGTGATATGAATTACAACCGATAGTCAAGAGAGGAGATAAAAGATGAATATACAGAGAATACTCTTTCCTACAGACTTTTCTTTGTATTCGGAAAAGGCAAGGGATTATGCGCTCTATTTAGGGGAGAAACTCCATGCCAATGTATATATACTCCATGCCATAGAGCCTCTGGATTACCCTGATATAGATGCGGAAATCAAGGAATTCTATAAGGGACTCGAAGCACAGATGGAGAAGAAGCTGGAGGAGGAGAAGAAGATTTTTGAGAAAAGGGGATTTCAAGTCGAGACTAATATAGTCATTGGACCGCGCTGGCGTGTCATTAACACATTCGCAAAAGAGAAAAACATTGATTTGATTGTCATGGGCTCCCATGGGCTTAAGACGGAGTCCGGTCAGCTTGCTATAGGGACTACGAGTCACAAAGTGACTTTTTCATCACCCTGTCCGGTTTTAATTGTAAGACACGAGGAATGGGAAGCGGCTTGAATCCGGAGTTCAATCAATATTATGGTGCATATAGTTAAACAGTATGAGGGTTGGTGGGCGACTAAGCCAGTCCGTGTTAAAGAGGGCATTCTTTTTAGCTACTATGCGCCATGGACTAAAGAGGTTTTCCTTGCCGGAGATTTTAATGGGTGGAAAAAGAAATCCACCCCTCTAATAAAGGGAAAGGACGATGTATGGCGAATAGTTTTGGAATTAAAACCGGGCAGGTCATATGATTATAAATACGTTGTTGACGGGAACTGGATAAATGACCCCAATAATGCAGACCTAAACCCGGATATCGCGGGTGGTGCCAACTCGATTATTTATATTGGAGAGAGCGGAGATATTCTCCCTCAGAGCCATCCAGAGCGGTATAAGTTCACACTAGATGGGCGGCAAATCTACTCCAGATCATATCTTTCGACAAAATACCAACAGAGGTTTGAGTTTCATTATATCTGCCCACAATACGAAGAGGGTGAGAGGCTTCCTGTTGTTATATGCCTCAATAATTATATCAAGTCCCAGGAACTCCATATATATGCCGGAGAAAATAGATACATTGCGGTTATTCCTCCCGTTACTCTGGGTGAAAAGTATATCCGTCGGGGTCGCTTGGATGTATTCCCGGAGTTTCTTGGGGTCATAAGGGAAATATTCCCCGTAGACGAAGACCGTGTTTTTGTTACTGGAATGTCATACGGAGGACTGGAGGCTTTACTCGTTTCCCTGTATTATCCCGATCTGATTGCTGCATCTGCAGTGGTGTTCGGGCCTTATCGTCTGAGGCATTATAAAGATAAGATAGAAAAGATGGGGAAGAATGAATTAGAAAAATTCATAGATAGCTTGGACTATCCTCAGAGGATGTTAAAAAACCTGAAGTGTTTTCCACTTTACATCTCTCACGGCGGTGGGGACGAGGCTATCCCTATGGATGAGGGACTCACCCTCCATGAGATAGTAAAAAAGCTCGGAGCGCCGACTGAATTTACCGCCTACCCCGAACACGGACACACCTGGTATATGGTGGATGAAGACCTGCCCAAGGTTTTTAGTTGGTTCAATATGTTTAAAAGGAATAGGTCTCCCAGGAGCATCAGTTACACGGCTCCTAACGGACTCTTTAAAGACAGTATATTCTGGCTTGATTTCTCACCCTTTGATATAGAACAGCCGATTAGAATTGAGGCTGATATATATGAGGACAGTACAATCAACCTCACACTCGAAAACATACGTAGAATAAAGGTTAGACTCGATTCAAATCTGATAAGGTTACCCGGAGTGGTTTACATAAATACAGGTAGAGGAACCCATAAAATGGATATTCGAGAAGATAAAGAGGTTGAGTTGGCATTCGGCGAAGGATTCTAGCCATTTTTTTTATTACATTAGGTTATCTTTAGGAGAGAAATAGGGTTTATGGAACAAGAGCTTATATCCATTCCATTTGGCAATAGTAAAATAGACGCCCTTTTATACCATAGCACGGTCGGAAGCGATAAATCTGAGAAAGAGCCAATTGTTATCCATGTACATGGTTTCTTAGGAAACTTTTTAGATGGAAGCCAGCGTTTTTTACCGCCCCTCCTGGAGAAGTCGGGTTATTCCTCTCTGGCTATAAACACCCGTATGGCGAACTTTGGACTGTTTTTTGGCTATGGAATCCTGGAAGATACTGTGCCTCAAATAGATACGGCTATAGTATTTCTAAAGGAGTTGGGCTATAAGAAAATTATCCTGTCGGGTTATAGTCTGGGTGGAAATGTTGTCTTGAGGTATGCGGCCTTACGAAACGACACATCCAGATATACAACCCTAAAGGGTGTGATCGCCCTTGCAACACCCTATTCTATGCCGGACTCAATTCGCCGCCGATGGGACAGGTGGAAAAGCCAGCCTTCATACGAAGAGGTATATAGAAAAGCCAAGGAGATTCTCAAACCGGACCCCTATAACACATCCGAAGACCGTACCATTTTGATATATAGAGCACGCGGGGATACATATCGGCCCGAACATACGGAAATCTATACTTATAAAACATGGTGGTTTCTTGCCGGGCCTGATGCTGAGGGTGCAAAGGCGTATAAGCAGATAGAACAGATAAAGATCCCCATCCTTCTTATTCAGGGCTGGCATGATGACATAATAGACCCCATTGAGACCTTTGATCTGGCTCAGATTGCCCTTAATGCCGGTAATAATGATGTGTCGGCATTTTATGTAAATACCGGGCACACGCTGGAAGGAAAGGAAGGCGAGGTAGGGGATATAGTAATAAAATGGCTTGATAGAAGGTTTCAAAAATTATAGAGCCTCATTTTACCAATATTTATGATCCGTAGAAAAGAAAGTCTTATGAGTCTTCAAACTAAGGACGGTTTTCAACTGGATGCCCTCTTGCTTTTAATGGATAATAAAAGGGATATATTAAATGCACCTCTGATTCTGTATATCCATGGTGTACTGGGTCATTTTCTGGCCCGTGGTACTCCTCGACTCCTTCCACCAGCCCTGCTGGAATATGGGATTGGCTCTTTTTCGGTCAACACGCGTATGGCTTTTATGGGACAGATAATGGGACAGGGGATATTCGATGACGCCATAAATGACATAGACGCATCGGTAGAACTGCTCGTGAAGGAGGGATTCAGACAAATCTTTATACTGGGATACAGCTTGGGAGCGAATATAGCCGCATATTACGCTGCAAAGAGGTCTGACCCCAATGTCCGCGGTCTGATTTTAGAGGGGTGTGCTTTTTCTCTTCCAGACTCACAGAGGAGGCGCTGGGATAAATGGAACAGCGTGCCATCCTACAATGAGGTGTACGATAAAGCAAAGGAGGTTCTGGGCCCCGATCCTCATAAAAGTGAAAACGATCAGATTTTCATCGTCTATCGAGCATGGGGACCTACATTTTACCCGTTTCATATCGAAATCTTTTCATACAAAGCCTGGTGGTTTATGAGAGGGCCAGAGGCTTATAATGCTATGACATACAAGCTAATATCCAATGTGAGGGTTCCGGTTCTCTTTCTTCAGGGCGAGAATGATGACATAATCGAGTCGCGAGAGACTGAAGAACTGGCCCGTCTGGTTCGTGAATCGGGGAACCCTGATGTAATAGTGAAATATATACCAAAAGCTGGGCATGATTGTATGGAAAATCCTGATGAGACTGTAAGGGTCATAGTAGACTGGATTTCTTCAATTGATTCAAAAGCGAGATGGGAGACAAATAACCTTCCAGCCTAGAGCGGATTGAGTTTGCCGATTAACTGAAGAGGGTAAGCGTTTATAATGTTAGATGTCTTATTTCCTGACACGTGTGGTTTATCTAATGGCGGGCATCCTGAACAATTAGTAGTGATTCTAGCAGGTTATGTGCATTCAATTTGCGGCACATGGCTTGCAATTACAATGGCGGGAAAATCTTTCAGTGAACTGGGAGAATTTAAATGATTGAAATAAACAAAATACTCTGGACTACGGATGGCTCAAAGGAATCTGATGAGGCTCTGGATTATGCGAGGTTCTTTGCACAGAGATTTGGCTCCCAAATAATAGGGGTATACGTAATTGAGATGCACCAGAAATTATTATATGACTACTCCAGAGACCCTGACAGTGAACTCTATGGATGGGTGGAGGAGGTTGCAGAGAGCCATAGATCAAGGCTGGGTTCAATATCAGAGGGATTGGGCATCCAAGGGGTTCCATTCAGGGGAGAGGTTCTGATAGGGGAGCCGAGCAAGGAGATTATCAGGTATAGCCGTAGTGCAGGGGCAGACCTTATAGTGATGGGTAAGAGGGGGTTGGGTCTAATAGACAGGATGCTCATTGGGAGCACGACAATTAAGGTGTTAAGGGAATCTAGTGTGCCAGTTGTTGCGGTGAAGAGGAGAGAAGAGGGGAGAGCAGTAGAAATACGCAATATAGTTGTTCCGGTGGATATAAATGAGAGGGTGGACTCTGCTCTGAGTTATGCAATGGATTTAGCACAGAGGATTAATGCCAGTATCTCCGTTGTGTATGCCTTTAGACTGGATACTTACGCCCCTCTTGGGATTGAAATCCCTCCCAATATAATAAATGAGTTGATAGAGGATTTACTTGCGTTTTCTTCCAATGAACTTACAAAGAGGGTTGATGAGGCAAAGTCAAGGATTAAGATAGGCGATAAATTGGAGATAAGCACGGAGGTAATAGAGGGGATAAGCCCGGCGATGAGGATAGTTGAGTATGCAAATAGCAAGGGTGCTGACCTAATAGTAATCAATACACATGGAAGAAAGGGGGTTAAGAGGCTCATCTTGGGAAGTGTGGCTGAAAAGGTCATTCAGGAGTCCCACTGCCCTGTATTGGTTCTGAAACCATAAACTAGAATGGAGAGTTAAATAGAGAGAGTAGGGGCGAAGAGCTAGACAAGACGAAATAAAAATTATGAAGAGGAGGTATTACAGATGAAAAGATTAGCAACCTCACTTATTGTCCTATTGTTCATTGCGGGTCCCTCTTTTGCCCAGGGTGCAATGCAGCAAAGAGGGCAGGGAGGGATGATGGGCTGGCAAGGGCAGGGCGGAATGATGGGGCATATGATGGGAGAAATGCATCCCATGTTCTATAGTATGATGGTTAATCACGTCATTATGAGGGCCAATACACTTAATCTCACAGATACTCAGAAGAAGGAATTAACGGACGTCCAGGAGAAGTATGTCTATCCAATGGTTCATAAGGAAGCAGATTTTAAGATTTCTCACATGAAGATTATGAATATGCTCCAGGACCCCAACTTTGATCCTGCCAAGGTAAAGGCGGAGATTAAAGCGTCGAACGACATCAACCTCGATATGGCAAATATGTCTGTAGATGCGCTTGCGGCGATAAGAAAGGCAGTAGGGGTAGAGAACTTTAAAAAGATCGGGACGATGCCTATGATGAGTAGTAGAATGATGAAGGGGGCAACTCCGGCACCGAAACAAGAACATAAATAGGGTGACGTTTTTAGGTGCTACGGGCACTGGCGAGTATGTTCCAGTGCGGGCGGAACAGTTGCGTCTATTGGTTCTAAACGATTTGAAGTGTAATCGGATGAACCTTTTTAAGATATTGAGTTTAAGTTATTAGGATTCAATAGACATTTATGTCTGCTCATGAATATGCTATACTTTAGGAGAAGAGAGGAAAAGGGGGCTAAAAATTATGATAAGAAAAACAAGCCTTCTAACTATAATATTCATATCTATGTTTTTTATACCTCTGCCTCTGTATGCCTTTGAGGGGGTAGGCCACAATGGATGGGGCGGACGCGGTAGTTTCGGTGGCCGTGGGTTTAGCGGGCATCGGTTTGGAGGGCACAGTAGTTTTAGCGGCGGGTTTAGTGGATATAGTAACCCCATCAACCGTGGATTTACCCGCGGAGGGAGTAATACTGGGTATTTTGTTCAGAGGCATGTCAGCAATCCTAATCATCAGGCCCTTTTTAATCAACGGTATTCCGGTAGCTCCAATCCAAACCGTTTTGGCCATGAACATTTCGATCGCTTTGGTCATGAGCATTTTGATGACTTCGATCACCATGAGCATGAACACTCTTTTTCTAACTTTGTTATCGGATTTGATTTTGGGGCTTTAGCTGCATTTCCATTTGTGGCGTACCCATACTACGCTTATCCTTATTATGGCTATCCCTATTACGGTTACCCATATGACTATCCGTATGCCGGTTCATATCCGCCTGACTATGGCGATCCGTATGCCTCCTCTCCCCCCTCTGATCAGCCGTCTGAGGGACTCGATGTTCAGGTAACACCCGATGATCAGTCGTATGGGGATCTTGAAATTCAGGTAACCCCGGAGAATGTAGAGGTATATGTGGATGGTAAGTTTATCGGTCTGTCTGATGACTTTAATGGATCCACCACGGTTTCGGTCACTTCTGGAACCCATGTGGTCGAGTTTAGATACAATGGTTCGAGTACCTCAACCAATGTTACAATTGCACCGGGGTCTAAATCGGTTATTCGGGAAGAGTTTAACAACGATTCTAAAAACCCTGCCTAGATACATTCCTAAATTCATTCACACTGGAAATCTCGGAACTTATACGGGATCTCACTGTTTTTATAATATATGAACGCTGCATCAGTTGCTACAAATTGATTTCGTATATCCTTCACAGTTGAGTTTTCATTCTTTGCGGATATATTATCTAGTCGGTACAATATTGAAATACTAACAAGTTAGCCATTCTGTTCAATATTCGACCGTTTAATTGGCTTACTGCTCACGACAGAGGGGTTCAGGACAGGGTTGGTTAGGAGAAATGGATGGAAGCCCTGAGCTTTTATGAAGAATTAAGTCAGAGAAATAGGAACTTAGAAATATTAACTAGCCTTATCCAGGCGGTACATAAGTTCTCTAATCTGGAGGAGATTTATAAGGTTGCTTTAGATTCGATTACAGAGCTAGAAAATGTAGATATAGTTATGATCTATTTGGTGGATGAACAAAAGCGGGAAGCAGTGCTTAAAGCCCATAGAAACCTTTCTGAAGATTATATAAGAAGGGCTGAAAGGATTCCATACCCCAAAGGGATAACATGGAAGGTGATTAGTACTGGCAGGGTAATTAATATTGAGGACATTCAAAAAGACCCTGATCTCGGTCCTGCTGGTAGAGACCTGGGGCATCACGGTGTCTTGGGAGTACCTATTTTTCTGGAAGAGAATGTAATAGGTGTCATTTGGTTTATGAGCTATAAAGAACATGATTTTAATCAAAGAGAGGTAAACCTACTTTCTGCTCTTGGGGATCAGATTGCTATAGCCATATCAAAAGCAAAGATATTTGAAGAAATGAAACAGCAGACACAAGAACTAAGGGTTTTATACGAAACCCTGAAGAGCGCTCAAGAGCGATTGGTACAATCGGAGAAACTGGCTTCTTTAGGACAGTTTGTCTCCAATATGGCCCATGAGGTTAACAATCCGCTTACTCCAATTTTGGGTTATTCGCGTCTACTCTTAGATAAGCCCGATTTAGATGCGGAGCGAAGGCGGAATGCCATTGAGATAATATACAAGTCGGCCGAAAGGCTGAAGAATGTAATAGAGAACCTGCTTTCATTTTCACGAGAGCGCAAATCAGGAAGGGAGTATGTGAGTATTAATCATCTTATAGAAGAAGTCCTTGAGCTTAGAGACTGCGATTTAAAGCTCGGCAACGTAGAGGTAATTAAAAATCTCTCATCTGAGCTTCCTAAAATAGTAGTGGACCCGGATGAAATCCGGCAGGTTTTTACGAATATAATAATCAATGCTGAACAGGCTATGGCTGGTGCCAGGAGGGGGGGGCGGCTAGAAGTAATGACTGGAATTAAGGAAGAGGGTATTATAGAGATCTCCTTTGCTGATAACGGCCCCGGAATTCGTAGTGAGATTTTGGGGAAGGTATTTGATCCCTTTTTTACTACAAAACCTGTAGGCAAGGGCATGGGTCTGGGGCTTTCGGTTTCTTACGGGATTATAAAGAATCACGGTGGAGACATTCATGCGTTAAGCGAAGAGGGCAAGGGAGCTACTTTTATAATTGAACTACCGATTTTAGAGGAACCTGCTTTTAATTTTCAATTTTAAGAAGGGTCAAGTGTGGGTTCTTCAACTAACGCCACTTGATTCCTTAACAATCTCCACAATGTCACGCATGATTCGATTTAACGAATAGTCCTTAGGGGTATAGACCCGTTTAATCCCCGCCTCAATGAGAGATTTTGCATCGTCATCCGGAATAATTCCCCCCGCGACAACGGGTATATCTGCGAGTCCCTTTTCATTAAGGAGGTTCATAATCTTCGGGATGATTGTGTCATGAGAGCCGGAGAGAACGCTAAGCCCAATAATGTCCACATTCTCCTGCTCTGCGGTGCCGACAATCTCTTCGGGTGTGAGGCGTATCCCCTGGTACAGCACCTCCATTCCTACATCCCTTGCCCGAACCGCTATCTGCTCGGCTCCATTTGAGTGGCCATCGAGCCCCGGCTTTCCAATCAGCACTTTAAGTGGCCGTCCCAATTTTTCTCTGAGTGCCTTTACCTCATCCCTTACAAACCTGATTTCATCCGTCTCTTCTCTAAGAGAGATGGTGGTTCCAGTCGGTGCCCTGTATTCGCCAAATGCAGATCGAAGCGTATCCGTCCACTCACCAGTTGTAACCCCCGCATGTGCGCATCGGATTGACGCGGGCATAATGTTCGTCCCGCCTCTAGCCGCTCCATCCAGTTCACGAAGGGCATCTTTAACGGCTTCTTTGTTTCTCTTCGCCTTAAACGCCCTCAGCTTTTCTATTTGATCTCTCACAGTGTTATGGTCAACCTTTTGTATCGATTCCTCAACCGATCCCACGAGCGGTGACGGTTCGGTTTCGGTAAAGCAGTTGACCCCAACGATTTTTATATCTCCCGTCTCAATTGCCCGGACGCGCTCGGCATGTGACGTAACAAGGGCCATCTTCATGTATCCCTTTTCAACTGCCGAGAGTGCTCCGCCCATCTCTTGTATCCTCTCAACCTCTTTCCATGCGGCCTCCTTGAGTTCTCTGACCTTCTCCTCAATAACAGGGGAGCCGTCAAATATATCGGGATATTCAAGCAGGTCTGTTTCATAGGCTAGAATCTGTTGAAACCTGAGCGACCACTGCTGATCCCATGGACGGGGAAGTCCCAGTGCCTCATTCCATGCGGGAAGCTGAATTGCCCTTGCGCGGGCATTTTTACTCAGTGTTACTGCGAGCATCTCAAGGAGTATCCTTGCAATGTTGTTTTCAGGCTGTTGTGCTGTAAGCCCAAGCGAGTTTACTTGAACGCCGTATCTGAACCGGCGATATTTCTCATCTTTGACCCCGTATCGCTTCAGGGTAAGCTCATCCCACATCTCAGTAAACGCCCTCATCTTGCACATCTCCTCAATGAACCGTATCCCGGCATTTACAAAAAATGATATGCGCTCTACTACTTGAGGAAATCCATCTTCTGGGATCTGCCCGCTTGCGCGAACGGCATCAAGCACAGCAATTGCGTTTGCAAGCGTAAATGCAATCTCCTGTACGGGTGTTGCTCCCGCTTCTTGAAGATGATAGCTGCAAATATTTATCGGATTCCACTTGGGAACCCTGTTGGATGTGTAGACTATCATATCCGAAATAAGGCGCATGGAGGGCTTTGGAGGAAAGACATAGGTTCCACGGGAGAGATATTCCTTAAGTATGTCGTTCTGAGTGGTTCCTTGGAGTTCAATGGTATTTACCCTGCGTCTTTCGGCAACCGCGATATAGAGAGAAAGGAGCCAGGCTGCGGTGGCATTAATCGTCATTGACGTGTTCATCTTCTCTATTGGAATGTGGTCAAAAAGGGCATCCATGTCTTCAATGTGACAGATCGGAACGCCGACCTTTCCGACCTCGCCCTCGGCGAGCGGATGGTCCGAGTCGTATCCTGTCTGCGTTGGAAGGTCAAATGCGACGCTAAGCCCTGTCTGCCCCTTTGCAAGGTTCTTCCTGAACAGTTCGTTTGACGCCTTTGCCGTTGTATGCCCTGCATAAGTCCTCATAATCCAGGGTTTGTCTTTAATCTGCTTCTTCGGCTTTTCTTCCGGTTTTGAAGACATGGATCCGTCCTCCGTGTGCTGTAGGAGTAATTCATGAATTACCCCTACAATTTTATCTGAAAAGTGGGGGAAATTAAATGTATCCCTCAATCAGTTTAGGAAGGCGTTTGTTGTAGTTATATCATTGACCCCAAATCTTGTATCATTCGTATTTTGTTTTATACTCACCTTATCGAAGAAGTGGACTTTCTGTTATGTGGCTGCTCGAGTCTTGTAACAACTCATTTTTTAGTTAAACTTGGGAAACGAATATGATAAGCCCAATCGTTTAGCTTTTCTTATTTATCGTCTCGCGTTACGTGAATATTTTCATCACAACGTAGCCTGCGAATTTGTTAGCCCTCTGTGGACCAAAGTATTTACTTTTCCCATAATTGTTTTACAATAAAAGCTAAAGTAAGCTAAATAATGGAGAAGTAAGATGGCAACAGGGACTGTTTCTGAAAAGGGTCAGTTGGTTATACCGAAAAAACTTAGAATAAAATACGGACTTAAGGCTAAATCTCAAGTTGAGTGGATTGATACAGGGCAAGGGCTAATGCTCATTCCTATTTCTAAAGACCCGGTAAAATCTTCACGCGGAATGCTTAAAGGTACAAAGATTACAACAGAATCACTACTTGAAATGAGAAAAAAGGATAAAGAAATAGAAATTAAAAAATCTGAAAAGGTCAAAAGATGACTTCTCCTTTCGGCAAATTCGTTTTGGATTCTTTCGCTATAATTGCTCTTCTTCAAGACGAAGAAGGAGCGGGCAAAGTAGAAGAGATTCTCAAAGAAGCAGAGAAGGGAAAGACTAAACTCTATATGCACTTGCTAAACTTGGGAGAAGTTTACTACAACGTGTTTAAAGGCGAAGGAGAAAACCTAGCTAACAGTGTTTGGGCAAAAATAAGGAACTATCCGGTTGAGTTTGTGGATGATCTATCCGAAAGCTTTCTACTCAGCGCCGCACGGATCAAGGGAACATACCCAATATCATATGCAGATGCCTTTGCTGTCGCTACATCTATTGAGAAAGAAGCCATACTTGTAACTGGAGACCTCGATTTTAAGCTCCTTGAAAGAGACGGAAAAATCAAAGTCCTCTGGATTAGAGATATTTAATGAGTGTTACCTTCTCTCTGCCGCGCGGCGTATGTCGTAGCCGGTAATTGATTTGCTCTTCTCCGCCATTGAGTCAACGTATTCTTTGTCAACCAGTCCCGCCATGTATGCTTTGGATATTCTCATAAGGGCTATCTTGGCTGTGGCTTCGTCTATCATCTGCCCGGTTTTCGGGTCGAACATGGAGCCTCCGCCCTGAGCGTGATAGAAATCGAGCTGGTGCTTTGCCTCTTCGATCTGCTTCTTTGTCGGTGTGTAGCACTCGTTTGCAATCTGGGCCTGCTGTGGATGAATCACCCATGTGCCGTCCATTCCTATTGCCGCCGCGCCTTCATTCTTTCTTCGTAGTCCCTCGTCAATCTGCTTTACCATCTCCGGCGAGTCGTCCTTTCTCCAGATTCTCAAATAAACGTTGTCAATCGCATGAAGCCCCGCCGCCTTTGCCGCCGTGACTGTGGCCTTTTTCTCGTAGTAAAATATCTCATTCTGCCTGTCTAAAAGCAGGTCCGGGTCGCCCCCCAGTTCCGCTGTATAGTCCGCGATTCCGAATATAAGCCCCGCCATCCTTGGGGACGCCGTTGCAATCTCAAAGGCGTGCTCAAGCGCATGTGGCCTTTCTATAAGGGATTCGATTGCGACACGGGTTTTCCATCCGTATTTGGCCTCAAGTTCATCAAGTAAATCTGAAACTAATTTTATATCCTCGGGGCCATGGACTTTGGGAATTATAACGCCGTGAAATTTATCCACCGCACCGCTCATTACAGCCTCCATATCGCCGTAGAAAAACTCAGATCGGAGGTTATTGGGTCTTACGGTTATAACCTTTTTCCCAAAGTCTATAGTGTTGAGTGCCTCAACCATTACCTGTCTGCTTTTGTCGCCCTTAAACTCATAGGGACACGCGTCTTCAAGGTCTGCCATCACATGGTCAACGGGAGACTTTACGGGATCGGCTGCATTTTGGTGCAGCTTTAAATTGTGTCCTGGATATGTTAGTTCGGTTCTTGGAACAACGACTCTTTTCCCTCCATCTAAGACAAACACGATTAGTTCCTCCTTATTTTTATTAAATTATTTTTAGCCACAGAGGACACAGAGAAAAGATTCAAAAATAGATTTTTGCTTTTTTTCTCTGTGGCTTATATGGGTTTTAGCTCAATTCGAGGAGTCGCCTTGCTATAACCTCATGTTGAATCTCGCTTGTGCCTTCAAATATACTGATTACCCTTCCGTCGCGCCAGAATCTCTCAACGGGATACTCCTTAGAGTATCCATAGCCTCCAAAAATCTGCATAGCCTCCCTTGTTACATATTCCACCATCTCGGCGGAGAACACCTTTGCCATTCCGGCTTCGAGGTCGCAACGCTTGCCCTCGTCTTTCATAGAGCAGGCATAGTGGACGAGCTGTCTTGCCGCCTGGACTTTCGTCGCCATCTCGGAGAGCTTCATTCTAATTGCCTGAAAGTTGCATATGGGCTGGTCAAATTGGACGCGTTCTTTTGAGTATTTGAGCGCGGCTTCAAATGCGGCCTGCGCAACTCCGACGGCGCGGGCTGCAGTTTGAATTCTTGCGGATTCGTAAGTGGACATCAACTGGTAGAACCCCTTATTTTCCTCTGTTCCGATCAGATTTTCCGCAGGGACATAGCACTCATCAAAACTCAGGGCATATGAGCGCATTCCATGATACCCGACTGTAGGGATAGGTTCGCCGGAAATATTGGGGTGCTTTATCACATCGCCCGGCTCCTTTTCTACAAGGAATATGCTGAGGCCCCTGTGTCTCTTCTTTGGGTCCGGGTCTGTGCGGGCAATGACCGTAAGAAGGTGGGCGCGGTTCGCAAATGTGCACCAAGTCTTTTCTCCATTTAGAACATAGCCATTCCCCTTTTTAATTGCGCGGAGCTTCATCCCTCCTGTGTCTGAGCCTGAATCGGGTTCTGTAAAAGCGGCTGCGGTCATAATCTCTCCCCTTGCAATCCCGGGGAGGTATTTCTTTCTCTGCTCTTCTGTCCCGTGCGCGAGGAGAAGAACTCCCGTGATAATACTTCTCGTCATAACGCTTCCCACGCTCAGCCACCCGCGACTTAGCTCTTCAGCCACAATGGCCATGCTTATGTAATCCATTCCGACGCCGTCGTACTCCATTGGAAATATTAGACCGAAGTATCCAAGCTCCGCCATCTTTTTTATAATGTCCTGCGGTATCTCTTTCCGTTCACGATCCAGTTCCTGCGCAATTGGAACTATCTCTTCATCTGTGAATTTGCGGACGGCTCTTCGGATCTCTTCATGCTCTTCTGTCAATAATGACATGACATACACCCCCAAAGGTTTATCATATACCCACGAATTTGGGTCTGACTTTCACAGCTGAGTTCCTTTGATTCAGTGGAATTCTAAGACACCCGGCTCTGGTGAAAATTCAGCCGTTTATATATATACCTCTTTTAAAAACCTTGTCAATGTGGTTCCCCACTGGCCGTATATCGCTTCGCCTTGAACTCCTGTCCATTAAGAAATGAACGGTTATTTTTAGCCTGCTTGCCAATCCCTTGAATCTTAGATACCATTTTGATGAAATTACGGAGGTCATAGTTTATGTCGAGTCTTGAGAAAGTCGATCCGGAGATAGCAAGGGCGATAAGGTCTGAGATAGAGCGTCAGGAGTGGAAGCTTGAGCTTATCGCCTCTGAGAATTATGTGAGCGAAGCGGTGCTTGAGGCAATGGGTTCTGTGCTTACGAACAAATATGCCGAAGGACTTCCGGGAAAGAGGTATTATGGGGGATGCGAGTTTGTGGATATTGCCGAAACCCTTGCCATTGAGAGGGCAAAGAAGTTGTTTGGCGCTGATGCGGCAAACGTTCAGCCACATTCAGGGGCTCAGGCGAATATGGCGGTCTATTTTGCCGCATTAAAACCCGGGGACACAATTCTTGGAATGAATCTCTCACACGGCGGACACCTTACTCATGGAAGCCCGGTGAATTTCTCAGGGATGCTCTACAATGTGGTCCCTTATGGTGTAAGAGAGGATAACAACCTCATAGATTACGATCAGGTAAGGGAGCTTGCCCTCAAGCACCGTCCGAAATTAATAGTTGTCGGATGGAGCGCGTATCCGAGAAAGATTGACTTTAAGAGATTTCGTGAGATAGCGGATGAATCGGGGGCGATGGTAATGGCGGATATTGCCCACCCTGCGGGCTTGGTGATTGCAGGGCTTTATCCGACCCCGATTCCCCATTGCGAGTTTGTAACCACGACCACACACAAAACCCTTAGAGGCCCAAGGGGCGGAATGGTGATGATGAAAAAGGACTATGAGAAGGTGGTAAACAGCAGGGTTTTCCCCGGTACTCAGGGCGGGCCCCTTATGCACATAATTGCGGCAAAGGCTGTGGCGTTCCATGAGGCGCTTCAGCCGAGTTTTATTGAGTATCAAAATCAGATTGTGAAGAATGCAAAAACCCTGGGTGAGTGCCTGAAGAAAAAGGGATTTAAGCTCGTCTCTGGCGGAACGGATACCCATCTGGTTCTCGTTGATCTTAGGGACACGGAACTTACGGGAAAAATGGCTGAAGAGACACTGGAGAGGGCCGGGATTACGGTAAATAAGAATGCGATTCCGTTTGACCCAAGACCCCCTGCTGTATCGAGCGGAATAAGAATTGGAACCCCCGCTGTTACCACGAGGGGAATGAAAGAGGGGGAGATTGAAATCATTTCAGAATTCATACGCGAAGCCTTGAATAACGTTGGTAATGAAAAGGTGATTTCAAGAATAAAGGATGATGTCAGGGAACTCTGCAGCCAGTTCCCTATTTATAGGTATAAACTGTAGCTTTACGATGAAATGCCCCTTTTGTGAAAGCCTCAAGAACAGAGTGATTGATTCGCGCCTGAGTAGAGACGGCGTAGCCATAAGGAGACGCAGGGAGTGCCTTGACTGCAAGAGGCGTTTTACCACTTATGAGCGTGTAGAAGAAGTGGACCTGTTGGTAGTAAAAAAGGACGGGAGAAGGGAGTCTTTTGACAGGAATAAGATAATTACGGGAATGCTCAAGGCCTGTGAAAAGAGACCGATAAGCGTAAAGATTATTGAGGAGTTTGTCTCTGAGTTTGAAAGGGAACTTCAGGAAAGGGGAGAGCGCGAGGTAGAGAGCCGGGAGATTGGAGAGAGGGTAATTACAAAGCTTTATGAGCTCGATGAAGTTGCATATGTGAGGTTCGCGTCTGTTTACAGGTCGTTTAAGGATATAAACCATTTTATGGAAGAATTAAAGGATTTGCTCAAGAATAAAGAATCTCAAAAATTGGCTAAGGCTGAAGAGGGATATAGCCCCAAGCCTCCGTTAGAGCTTATTAAAAAGAGCGGGGATTAGGAAAGTGGTTATTGATACACATGCGCATTTAGAAATGATTGAGGATGTCTCCCAGGTTATACAGAGGGCTAGAGATGCCGGTCTAGAGAGGATCATTGCTGTCTCATCCGACCTGGTGTCTTCAAAAAAGACCATTGAAATTGCATCGGATTCCCCAATGGTTTTTGCGGCGGTTGGGATTCATCCGCATGAAGCGTCCGGGTCTACGGATGAGGCATTGGGAGGGATAGAGAAACTCGCTAAGGAGCAGAAGGTCGTAGGGATTGGCGAAACCGGGCTTGACTACCATTATATGCACTCCCCGCGCGAGGTTCAGATAGATTCTTTTAGAAGGCAGATTGATATTGCAAAAAGGCTCAATCTTCCCCTGATTGTCCACGTTCGTGAAGCCCACGAGGACGCCCTTCGAGTCATAAAAGAGGAAAATGCATGGGAGACAATGGGCGTGATCCACTGCTTTACGGGTGATTACGAATCGGCAAGGAAATATATAGACGAGGGGTTCTATATATCATTCTCCGGGATTATTACATTCAAGAATGCGGAGGATATAAGGGAAGCCGCAAGGAAGATTCCAATTGAGAGAATGCTCATTGAAACGGATTCCCCCTATCTGGCTCCGGTTCCATTTAGAGGAAAAAAGAACGAGCCTGCATACGTAAAGTATGTCGCCGGAAAGATAGCGGAGCTGAGAGGTGTCTCCTCTGAAAGGATAGAAGAAGAGACGACGACCAATGCAAAGAACCTCTTTGTATTTGAGCCTAAAGAGGCACCGACGTCAATTGCCTATAATCTCAAAGATTCTCTCTACCTTAATATAACAAACCGATGCACTATTGCGTGTGTGTTCTGTGGAAAATGGAAAAGCTTTATGCTCAGGGATTTTAATCTAAGATTAAAGAAAGAGCCTACAGTCGAGGAAATCCTCCATGCTGTGGGAGATCCTTCAACCTACAATGAAATAGTCTTTGTCGGCTGGGGCGAGTCGCTTCTCAGGATTGATGTGGTAAAGGAGGTTTCAAGAAGGTTAAAAGAAAAGGGGGCAAAGAGGATCAGGATTGACACGGATGGCCTTGCAAACCTGGTTCATAAACGAAACGTTCTTCCTGAGCTTAAAGGCTTGGTGGATGCGATTTCAATAAGTCTAAACGCTCAGGATGCTCATACTTACGCCAGGGTTTGCCCTTCGAAGTACGGGGAAAGGGCTTATCCTGCGGTGGTTGACTTTATAGAGGGGGCGAGGCACTACATTCCTGACGTTACCGCAAGCGTTGTAACTGTTCCTGGAGTGGATGTCGAGAAGTGTAAGGAAATCACTGAGGGGTTGGGTGTGAAATTTAAGCCGAGGATTTACGGGAGAGTAGGGTAGCGCTCTTTAGATTGTGAATTTAGAATTAACCACGAATGTACACAAATTAATCCCTTTAAATCTGTTTTAAAACTAAGGTCTTCATTCGTGTCCATCTGGGTTAATTCGTGGCTAAAATCCGAAATTGAAAAATATGTCCAGCAAGCCAATTATCGGAATTACAATGGGTGACCCGAATGGCATCGGGGCTGAGATAATTGTCAAGGCGCTTCTCTGTAGCGAAATTCAGAGCTTATGCGTGCCTCTTGTGTTTGGCGACATAAAAATAATCGAGTATGCGAAGAAACTCGTAGGTGTAACCAATGAAATCAACGTTATAAATGTCACCAAACTCGGCAAGGAGGGCTTGAGTCCTGGACATCAGGACAAAAAAGCGGGAGAGGCGAGCCTTTTATATATAAAAGAGGCGGTTCGGTTCGCTTTAGAGGGAAAAATCGCCGCCATTGTTACCGCCCCCATAAGCAAAGAGTCAATCCACCTTGCCGGAGCAAAGTACCCCGGACACACCGAAATGCTTCAGGAACTTACTGGCGCAAAAAGGGTTGCGATGATGTTCGAGGGTGGAAAATTCCGGGTTGTGCTCGTCACAATCCACTGCGCCTTATCTGAAGTTCCACGGCTAATTAACGAAGAAAAAATCCTCTCTACAATTGAACTTACGCATAAATCTTTGGTTGAGCTTTTTCGCATACCTGAGCCTCGGATAGTCGTTTCTGCATTGAATCCTCATGCGGGAGAAGCGGGGGCATTTGGAAATGAAGAAGCGCTTCATATTACCCCCGCGATTCAAAAGGCTCAGGAAATGGGGATAAAGGTTACGGGTCCAGTGTCTGCGGATACATTGTTCTACTATGCCGCCCAGAGAAAGTGGGACGCGGTTATTGCGATGTATCATGATCAGGGGTTAGTTCCATTTAAAATGGTTTCATTTGACGATGGCGTAAACGTAACGCTTGGTCTTCCCATTATAAGGACCTCTCCGGATCACGGCACGGCTTATGACATTGCATGGATGGGAAAAGCAAATCCATCGAGTATGATCTCTGCCATAAGTGTAGCCGTTAGATTGGCAGAAAATAAGAGAGGTCACAATAGCGAATTGTAGAGGAATCCTCCCTTTTTACCCGATTAAATCTTCTATTAATCTGTTCCTGCACGCGACGGTTATTTCATATATATTTATAGTTTTCCAAACGGGAGGTAGCTAAATGAAATCACTGGGAATGAGACTAATCTTGTTAATTTCTCTTAGCCTTTCCGCTTTCGCTCAGGAACGGGTGGAAACGTTATCTCTGGATGAAGCCATTAAGATTGCATTGGAAAACAACCCCGATTTAAAAGCCTCAGGCGCATCAGTTGACATTATGAGGGCGAGGGTGAGGGGGGCACAGTCGAATTACTATCCGCAGGTTCAATTCAGGTTTGTATTACCGTTTGTCGAGCACGAATCGGGGATATTTGCAGACCAGCTTATATGGGATTTCTGGCGGACGCCTAACCTTGTTAAAGCGAGTAAAGCGAGTCTAAAATCATCAGAATTCGATAAGGAAGTGACACGCGAGGATGTAATTCTAAACACAAAGGTGGCTTATTATACGGCTCTTGCACAGAAGCGCATTGTCGAGGCGATGGAGAAGATGGTTGCACAGAATGAAAAAATCCTGGAGCAGACAGAGGGCTTTTTTAAGGTGGGCAGAAGCTCGAAGCTTGATGTTACAAAAGCCAATGTAAACTTGGGGAATGCAAAGCTCAACCTTATTACCGCAAAGAATAATATGGAGACAGCAAAGATAAATCTGGCAAGGATGATGGGCATCAAAGGCGATTTTAATTATGAGCTTGAGGATATGTTAGAATATAAAAAAGTGGATGTGAATTTAGATAGTGCAATAAGTAAAGCCCTCGATTTAAACCCTCAGCTAAAGAGCCTTAGAGCAAAGGAGGTGGCATCGAAGGCGGAGTTATCAGCCTCAAAAGATGCCCTCTATCCGACAGTTTTTGGAAGGGTGGCGTACAGGTTTGCGGGAGCAGGTGCAACAGGGCCGGATTTTATAGCGGGCGCTGGAATCAGGCTTTTTCTATTTCAAGGGTTCTCAAGGTTATCTGAGGTAAATGAATCGAGGGCAAAGCTTGAGCATTCTGAAGCCGAGATTGAATCGCTGGAGGGGGACATAAGGTCTGAAGTAAAGCAGTCATATATGAATCTCAAGTTTGCGGAAGAAAGCGTTGAGGTGACTGGAACCTCAGAGATGTCTGCCGAGGAAAATTTACAACTCGCACAGGAGAGATACCGTCTCGGCACAGGCTCAGCGGTTGAACTTTCAGAAGCCCAGGCACTCGTGGCCTCCACAAGCGCAAACCACATTGAGGCTATTTATAACTACAAGATAGCCGTTGCGAAACTGGAAAGAGCCATAGGAGAGAAGATAGAGTAATGAAGAATAAAAGAATCATTGTGGCGTTTGCAATCGCTCTTATTGCCGTTGCTACCCTCGTATTTTCCTCATTCCAAAAAGGGGATGACTCGATAATTTACAAAACCGCAAAGGTTGATAGAGGTGATATATCCTCCTATGTCGTCACAACGGGAAGTATAAATCCCATCAATACGGTTGAGATTGGAACCCAAATCTCGGGGGCCGTCGAGGACGTGTATGTGGATTTTAATTCAAGGGTAAAAAAGGGAGATCCGCTTGCCCAAATAGACCCGACGCCCTTTAGAGCCAAAGTGACTCAGACCAAAGCCGATTTGAAGAAAGCCCAGGTTGATTATGAGGTTGCAAAGAGAATAATGGACGCAAATGAGGAATTATACAGGAAGAGATTGATCTCTAAACAGGAGTACGACGATTCCAAATCCAAGTTTTCATCTGCGGCCGCCACCCTGGGGGGTGCAAGGGCGGAGTTTGAAACCGCAAAGTCGAATCTTGACTCAACAACCATTCGCTCGCCTATTGATGGGGTTGTAATTTCAAAGAATATAAACGTAGGCCAAACGATTGTTCCTGGGCGAGAATCACCTGCGCTTTTCCTTGTGGCTGACAACCTGACCAACATGCAGCTCGATGCAAATGTAAGCGAGGCCGACATTGGAAAGATAAAAGAGGGGCAGGAAGGCTCATTCACAGTGGACGCCTATCCTAATGAAATATTCAAAGGAAAGGTCTCGCAGATAAGGAACTCTCCTATTATTACGCAGAATGTTGTGACTTATGATGTTGTGCTTTTTGTAGATAACCATGAACTCAAGCTAAAGCCCGGGATGACGGCGGATGTAAAGATTCTCGTGGCATATAGGAAGGACACACTGAGGGTTCCGAGAGCGGCTCTGAGATTTATTCCTCCACCTTCTGCCAAGATTAACGGGAAATTAGAGGACATGGACGGCGCTTCGGTTGTTTGGACTCCCTCGCGAGGCGGAGCGATCAAGCCCATTCCGATCAAGCCTGGAATAAGCGACGAAACCTTTACGGAGGTGCTTGATGGAAGCCTCAAAGAGGGGGAAGAGGTGATTGTGGAGGCCAGCGGAAAGGGCGCGTCAGGTTCGCAGCCCCTTGGGCCTCTCCCACAACCACAGAGGTTTTAACGCCGTGGAAGACATAATATTAACAGAGGATATACACAAGGTATATAAGATGGGAGATGTGGATGTACATGCCCTAAGGGGGGTATCACTGAGGATAGGGAGGGGGGAGTTTGTCTCCATAATGGGTTCTTCAGGCTCAGGCAAGAGCACATTTATGAACATAATAGGGTGTCTGGATACTCCAACCAGTGGGAGGTACTTTCTTGAGGGTAGTGATGTCTCATCACTGAGCAAAGACGAGCTTGCACAGATAAGGAATAAGAAGATTGGGTTTGTGTTTCAGAACTTCAATCTTCTTTCAAGAGCCACAGCAATAGAGAATGTGGAGCTTCCGCTTATATACAATGGGACTGCATCTGGGAAGAGGGTAAAGCGAGCGCAGGAGGCATTAGAGATGTTAGGGCTGAAGGGCAGGGAGAGGCACTATCCATCCCAACTCTCAGGTGGGCAACAGCAGAGGGTAGCCATAGCAAGGGCAATAATAAATGAGCCTAGTATAATATTAGCAGATGAACCAACGGGGAATTTAGATACTGCTACAAGCATGGAGATAATGGAGATATTTAAGATGTTAAATGATGGGGGTAAGACAATAATAATGGTCACCCATGAGTCTGATATAGCCTCTTATGCCCAGAGGATAGTCTCTTTTAGAGATGGTCAAGTCATTGATGATAGCAGCAGGGGGCAAAAACGGGGGTTAACCAGGTAAATAGGCATGGTGTCTGCTCTAGGTAGCCTGAATCTTTAGCCGCTCTTTATTCCCTACCTTTAAAGAATTTCTCGCAGTCCAAAGAGAGATCACTGAGTTTACCGCATTCCCTCCCAAGAAAGCCCAGGCCGCTCCGATATATGAGTATTTCGGTACAAGGAGGAATAGAAGTCCAATGTAGACAGCGGTAGAGACTGCGGCGACTAAGTTTCTAAGCCCAGCTCTTCCAAAGGCGAGTAATGCTGGGCTTGTCCAGAAGGTCAGTTGTGAGATCAAGATGGCCATGGTTACTATTCTTAGGGTGTTTGATGAAGGGAGGTATTTCTTTCCAAATATAAGCTCTATTAGATAACCAGAGAATATTAGAATGAGGGTAGCAATTGGGATCATAAATTTGCCCACGCTTTTTGTTGATGTTTTTAGGAGCCTTTTTAAATCCCCTGTGGCGCCTATGCTAAACATCTTTACAAGCTCTGGATATATGGCCTCATAGAGCGGGTCTATAAGTTGTATCATTATTCTCACAAACGACTTTGCAATCTTATAATACGCGGCTCCTTCCTTTCCAGAATAGTACCCAAGCACAAGGATTCCTAAGAGGTTGTCGTTTGCCATCTTGAGGGTTCCCGTAAGGCTCGTGTTGCCAAGAAACCATGCGATCTCCTTCCACTGGCCTTTGATTAAACTCAGGCTTGATCTCCACCATCTTTCAAGCCCATTCTCCTCCAGGGTTTTTGATATGATTGAGAGCCTGATTGAAAATCCCACAAAACTCGCCGCTACATAGGAGAACAGTACTCCTTTTATGCCCATGCCTAAATAGAGAACAACAGAGATTAGGACGAGCCTAAAGAAATAGCTAAATGAAGAGACGAAGGCGATGCGTCTGAATCTGTCAAATACCCTGAGTATTGCATCGGAAGTCTGGTTTGCGGTGTCAATGAGAAGACTAAAGGCGTAAATCCAGATAAGCATGTAGGCTTGAGGGGAGTGAATCAAACGCGCGCTTGCAATCTTTGCCGTAATAACCGCTATAATGAATGCCAGAATTCCGCTTGATATATCTACCGTATATGAGAGCTTTATCATGGAGAGGGTTTTTTCCCTCTCCCCATTTGTCCAGAATGTACCTATGTACTTGGTTGCGGTCTCCCAGACTCTAAAATCAAAGAAGTTGTTGAGGACATCCACGTAAGCGATTGTTAGGGCCAGGAGTCCAAAATCGCTTACCCCAAGGATTCTCGCTATGACTACCCCCTGGAGGGCGGAAAATATTCCGGCTAGGGTTTTTCCTCCAAAGAGCCATGAGGCGTTGCGAAACAGCCGTTTTTTTATCCCTTTTACCTTTGTTTCCGAAGCAAAATCCGATTCCTTCAGAACTATCCTCCCACTGAAGCGATGAATAAGAGCTTCAGGATGCCATTAACCGCATGTCTCCTGGTTGATGTCAGCCGAAAGCTCCTATTCGTCGCTTCCGTTCTCAATACTCCTCTCTAACAAACCCTGACCCGGCAATGGCAATGTCGTTTATAAGGTCCTTAGTAAAGTCGCCTGTGCCGGTTACGATTGTTCCGAATTCTTCTCCTGGGGAGTTTCCATTCAGGGTTAAATCAGCCTCTGCAGCTCCAACCGTACTTGGAAAGTTATTACGTCCGAAGAACAGGTAAGCAGCTCCCGTCCCGCCGGATGCCCCTGGAGCGCCCACCGCAAAATCCGCATTTGTAGGATTGAATATAAGTATAGTAAACTCTGTCTGTTTGTGCGTGGTCATCTGTGGATTTATATCTCCAAGAATGCTGACCGAGGTTCCGAACTTATCTCCGGGATTTGCGCCGGTGAATTGTGTTATAAAATTGGGGGATATTCCACTCTTCTTAGCGGAGGCTATATCCGCTCCTGAGTAAAGAAAAACAGAACCCGTATTGTTATTAGAGCCGGGGGCGCCAATAATAAAATCGGGTTTTTCATCTCCATTTATGTCCCCCCTTATATTATCCTGTGAGGGTGATATGGCAACGTTAATTCCTGAGATGGAAGAGCCAAACCCGTCTGCCGCGTTGCCACTTATTATTACCACGTTGGACTTATCCACCGAGAGGTCCTGGCTAACGACGTTTTGTTGCCCGAAAAATATGTAGACATTTCCTGTCCCCGGGGCGCCAATAGCCCAATCGGAGAAACCATCACCATTGAAATCCCCGGTATTGGCGAGGGTAAGACCAAACAGATCTCCGGCGGATGGTCCGGTGAATATGGCTTTAGCCTGGCTGGCGGATGTATTAGGGTTTATATCTTTCAACGAAATTAGGTATGCTCTACCTTTTCCAGAGGCGGCATTGGGCGCGCCTATAAGCGCTGTTGGGCTTCCGCCTTCTAACCTTGTGATGGCTGTTCCAAATTTATCTCCGGCACTTTCCCCTGTAATTAGTACATTCGGTTTAGTACCGGTTGTAAGGTCTATGGTCACGGGTGAACCATGCTTCCAATGAGTATTGCCGAATATAATAAAAACCGCGCCTGCTCCGTTATTGAATCCTGGAGCACCTATTGCCAGGTCGTCTGACTTGTCACCCCCAACACTTCCGAGACCCGCAACTGTAGCCCCAAATTGGTCGCTTGCATTGCCGATTATGGTTACATCGGCGGTTGAGGCATCGAGAACCCCGGACAGGTCATTTCCGCCAAAGAATATATAGACCCTGCCAAGACATGGATCGCCAATGGCGATGCCTTCAATCCGGTTGTTTGGAGTGACGGATGGGGTGGCGGAAGGGCTAAATGGGTTAAGATTATTATTTATAATTCCGTTAAAATCCCCGCTTCCGACAGATTGCCCAAAACAGCTTCCGCTTGCGCTATTTCTGAATTCTGTGGGAGTCAGAGGGGTTTGACCCTCAACAACATTTGAGGGGCCTGAATTGTTGCCCACCTCATCGCGAACATTCAGGGCAAAGAAAAAGTTTTCGGTTCCCGTGGTATCAATCCTCGGAAGAAGAAAGCTCTGTGTTGTCCCGGCTGCAGTAGGTTCTGGCAGATTCTCTATGTGTATAGCATTTGAGAAATTATCCTGTACAGTTTTCTGTATAGTAGAAAACGGAACGCCATTTAAAGAGGGTAAACCCAAGAGGTTCGCCACCTCTGCAGCCGTAAAAAATCGCAGGTCATAGATTGTTGCCGTTCCTGAATGCTCATCGTCTCCAGTTGCTGTCCAGCTGAGTTGCTTGTTTGATGAATTGAAGCTCAAATCCTCAATAGGTGCAGGAGGGGTGTTGTCTCCGACGCTGCATGAGATAATAGCGGCAGATAAAATAAGTACAAGAATCCAACTTATCAGGTTCAATTTTGTTTTATAGTTCATATAGTCTCCCGATTTATCCTTAGAGTTTATGAATTTTACCGAACTCATGAGTATATTCAACCAAAATGACGACCTCTCTTTCGCCAGGCTCACATAAACTGGGGCATCTACATTATACCTTCTCAATTGAGAATACATCTTCAACCGCCTCAGCCCTTCTTAGAACCCTTGATTCTCTGTTTTCTACCATGAGAACCGGAGGGCGTGGAAATATAAATGAACTGGATTGAGAAATATTGTATGCTCCCACATTTTTTATGACGAGCCTGTCTCCTGATTTAAGCTCCGTAAGTTCCGTTTTCGCTATTATATCCGTCTGGAGGCAAAGAGGCCCATAGACTGTAGTCTCCTTTAAACCACCCTCTGGTTTGGATACTGGTTCTATCTCCTGCCATCTCCAGAGCGATGTAGGAAGGATGTTAATCCCCGCATCAATTATGATTCCCCTTTCCCCATTTGGAAATTCTTTTGTGCCGACAACGGTTGAGATAAGGTGAATAGCATCCCTCACAATTGCCCTTCCCGGCTCTAGGATGAGAATCGGTAGCTCCCGTTTAAATCCGTTAAGAATTGGTTCAACCACTGCCTCAACGTAGGGATCCAAGGAATTAACATCTGGAAAACCGCCGCCCATATCAACGTATTTTATGTTTACTCCAAACTCCTCTCTAATTTCTTCGGCAAACTGTACAACCTTGTCTGCCGCTATTCCATACATTTTGGAGCTTTTGGGCCAGATGAGTTTTATTCGGCTCGCAAGGGTTATATTATCTGACTCTTCAGGTTCAATGATATAACTTGTAAGGTGGACATGAAGTCCTGTAATCCGAAGGAGCTTCTTCTCATAGCACATCCTTACAACTTGAATGGCTTCACCGGATTCAAGGTTAAAACCAAACCTATCCGACAACTGACGGATTCCGACATGCGCGTTAATTCTGATTCCTATATCGAGTGCTTTCCCGAACTCGGAGGCGATTTCCTCCAACATACTGAGTTCATCCGTATGGTCTACGTTTATCAAAGCCCCTTCTTTGGCGGCTTTCCTGATCTCCTCCTTTTTTTTGTATGGACCGTTAAAGACGATTGATCTTCCAGACACACCAAGCGTTCTTGCCAGATCATATTCAAAACCTGAGGCCACATCGGCCCAGGCTCCATATTTGTGGATTATGCTGAGCACGCCAAGGAGGGAGTTGGTTTTGTACGAATAGGCAACCTCTACGTTTGGATACCCTTTAGAAAACCCCTCTCTGAATGCTTTAATATTGTCTCTAAGCGTTTTTGCAGAAACGACAAAAATGGGCGAGCCGTATTCCTCGACAAGCCTATCAATAGAAACGCCGTCAATTTCTTTCATCTGCCAAATGTATCTCTTTCATCTTCTGTATGATTCTCTCCGCCCGCTCTGTCTTCTTTTCTTTAAAAAAACCTATAACCCCCTTGCGATAGATTCCAGACCTTGCCTCCTCGATTGCTGGAGGAAGCACATTCCGGAGATATTTAAAGGCCCGGAGGTCGGGACGTGAGATATTAAGCCGAATGTATTCCGTTGCGCCAACGTTGCCCATTCCATCTCCGGGATATACGGCCACGCGACGCTTAAAGAGAGCCACAGTCAATTCCTGTGCCGTTGTGCCCGTATGAGAGATGTCTATAACCATGGAGAAGCCGTATTTAGGTTCAACGGGAATAGATAAGCCTTTGATTTGGCCAATTGTTTCTTTTATATGACTATAGTTGCGCCTTATTATTCCCTCTGATTTCTTGATGTAATCCTCGTCCTTTAAAGCCGCCAGCGCTCCGTACTGAGAGATGAGATTGGTGTTAAGTCTCGTCAAAGAGGTCTTTGCTATTAAACACGCCCTCATAAGGTCGCTGTGCCCTGCAAGAAAGCCGATGCGAACCCCCGCCATTCCATATCCATGAGAGACACTAAAGACTGAGACCACATTGTCTGTATTTATATCCCTCCAGAGGGAACTCATGGGGTAGTGCAGGGAATGGGGATCAATTCTATGGGTGTTGTGTGTAATGTCATCAATGATGATAATGTCATATCTCCTTGCAATCTCAATGAAGGCAATTAACTCGTCTTTCGTCTGCACTGTGCCGAAAGGGTTAAGGGGGTCGCAGACGATTATCACCTTTGTTCTAGGCGTAATATACCCCTTTACCTCGTCTGGATTTAAACGGTATCCGTTTCTTGAGTTAAGAGGAATCCTCACAGGCACTCCCCTGGCCATCAGGATTGCGGATTCAAAGTGGAAATATCCGGGGTCTGTAATGATCACCTCGTCTCCGGGATTTATAAATGTCTGGAGCGCGTAAGAAATTCCTGCCTGTCCGCCCTCCGTTCCTATGACCTCGAACTCCTTACTCCTTTCGCGTCTGAGCTTTATCCGGGCGCACGCATCTCTCAGTGGGTTTATAAGGTCAGGGGAGTAGGGGTTAATATTTGATGCCCTGGTTTGCTTCCTCATGACTTCTACGGCGCTTTTAGGCGGGCCTGCATAGCATGTCATCCAGCCGAAGTCTGCCCATTCCTTTGGGTCTAAATCAACCCTGCCTTCTTTATAAATCTCTCCGGCATCCAATCCCAGTATCTTTATCGCATCGCGGTATGTCATGTAATTCCACATTCCATGCGGGCTTTCCATGACTGATTTAATCCTATTTGACAGAGCATTTTTTATGAATGTTGGCTCCTCTATACCGCTTTCCCATCCGAGAACAAATCTCCCTTTTTTCAATTTAACGTCTCCTTATTCACGGTTCACAATTACCCTAATTACTATTTCTCATCATAACCACCGCATATATACCATAAGGGTCCATAGTGACTTTCGGATTTTTGAACCCTGCTCTCTCCGCCCAATTTATTACAACCTCTACGGGACGAAGGTGCCATACGCAGCGCTCGCCATTGCTGTTTTTAAGCACTCTCGCAATTAGCTCCATTTGGGGATTATATGTCTGAACATTGAAGAGAATCGCTTCCGGGTTGAGTATATCCCGGACCTCAAAAAAATGCCTCCGTATCAACTCATCATCATGTATGATTCCATAGAGACCGACTTCGATTACAAGGTTCGGCTTGGGAATCCTTCTTAAGCTCTCTGTATCCAGCGCATCTCCAATATCGTAGCTTATCTTGTCCCTCAGGTTTAGACCCTCAGCAATAGCTCTGCTTTCTCTGAGTGCAGTTTCGCTAATGTCTCGAAGCAGAACCCTTACATTGGCCTTTGTTTCCAGAAGGGCATCGTATATGTAGTCGGCCTTTCCCGATGCGAGATCAACTATAAATGTGGGATTTCTATTCCTCTCTTCTAAGTAATTTTTAATTGCATCCTTCTGTATTTCCTTAATTGCCCTGAACGCTTTGCACGTAATCTGATTGAGAAAAGCCCTATCCAGGAGCTTTCCAATATAAAATTTACCGCGAGGGGTATTCTGATATGCATAGTTCATAATCATTCCCGAATCGAACCCGTATGTATAGCCGGTTTTTATTCCCTCTGATAACATACCAATTGTTCTCAAGAAAAGTGAATAGAGTTTATAGTACCAGTTTTTTGGAGAATAGATTGGGAGGGGATTCAGCAACTCCTCAAAGCTGGGTATTCCTTTACGAGGCATACCATTTTATCTCCTCATCTTCTCTATCGGCGTAGATTTTGTCGGCTACCATTTTTACCTCTTCTGCGCGTCTTTTTCTCTCGGGCGTATTTGCGTTTATCTCGAAATATTTCTCCAGGATCCTTAAATGCTCATTAACGTCTCTTTGAACCTCTTCAATCACCTTCTGACTCTTCGAATCCGCTACGCTGTGGTATATATCGAGTAAGGATGAAAAATGTATAAGAGACCCCCAGGCATAGGCAAAATCGTCGAATGAGTCCTCGTATGCCTCAAGAATATCATAAATCCTCTGCCCAATCTGCGGGGGCCTATAGGTTTCCGGCTTTTCCCCCAACTCTTTAGCCCTGTCCCAAAAGAGCTTTGCGTGCTTTGCGTTATCGGCGATTATTCGAGAGACAACGAGTTTTGTTTCGAGGTCGCGGAATGATTTTAATTTTCCCCCAAATAAATCCACCCATGCAATCATTCCATAGGTATGTCTGCTGAATGCCCTTGCAAGCCGCCCGGGGTCTGAAAGAACCTCTTTTAATCTTTCCGGGTTACGTATGCTCATGTTTAATACATCTTCTTCAAGATATTTACCAGTTTCATATCGCCCTTCGCAGGAACATGCCAATTGACGTGAACTACTTTTACACCTTGGACCTCAAGGGCTTCCTTAAAGTTTTCAAGCCCAATATTTATCGCCTGAATCTCTGCGTGGAGTATATCGGGAGATTCCCTCTTGGTTTGAGAAATGCCAGACGAGATTAATTCTTCCATCCTGGCAAGTGCCTGATTAGCCGCCTCTTCAGACTCGGATTCAACCACCATCACCAAATCGCCTCCCTTGGCGTCCTTCATCTCCGCAGTCATAAGCCCGGCGTCTTCGAGTGCGAACTTGGCCTTTTCCGTTGCCATTACAGCAACGGCTTTTTTTACCCCTTTCTGCTCACTAAGGCTCTTCGATATGCGCATTAGACGGAGTGCATCCTGAAAGTAGTTCTTTTTAATCTTGAATTTTATTGTCAAATTGTTTACCTCCTTGGTATTTTAAACTGTTTAACCTTCTGAATTCTTATGGACATATTCTATCGGACACGATTTCGAAACCGTGTTGCTTACAAAGCAGTATTTTCTGGCAAGGGGTATAATACCTTGCAAGGTTTGATATGGAAGAGAACTATCAATCTCAACGATGAGCCTTGAAAAAAGGAAATTTTTGAGGTCTTTTTCACCCTTCACATTCACCCGCATATCTTTAACTTCAAACCTCTTTTTCCTGGCAACAAACACAAGCGCGAGGCAGAAACATGAGGCCAAAGAGCAGAGAAAAAGCTCTGTCGGCATCATCCCTGTATCGTCACCGTGAAACTCAGGGGCTTCGTCAATTGGAACACTAAACTGCCTTGCTCTGACCTCAACCTGATAATTCCTTTTCCAGACGGCCTGAACTTCCATTGCTTCACCTATTTCGCTTCAAGTGTTTATCTAATTTTACCTGAATAATGCGTTGGTGATAGCGATGGTTGAAAAACGGTTTTATGATATAAGGAAGGAAACAGTCGATGAAAAAACTCTATCGTTCACGGAGAGACCGGAGGAAAAACGGAGAGTACCGGGACACGTGGAAATTATATGGCGGCGGCAGGAATCGAACCTGCGACAAAGGCCTTATGAGAGCCCTGCTCTACCTCTGAGCTACGCCGCCGAAGCTAAGAATTTCAACAGATTAGGAAACACTACCATAACTAACCCCTAATTGCCTAACTTTCTTCTCCAAATTCCAACAAAAGGAGATTATACCATGCCAAGCTTAGTGAGCAATCATGGCTCTTACCGGAGTGAACTCCTATTTTGAGACAACAAGTTAAGCAACTTTCGATCGAACAAGCGCCTGCTCAAATTCTGCCGGTGGCACATACCCCAGGGCTGAATGCAGACGCTTTTGATTATATTGTTGGTTTCGTGCATCTTGGATGTATATTGATTTTACTCAAATCCTATTTATGAGACTGCTTCTAGGCAGAGTTATACTCTGGATACCTTAACCGAAGCCCCTTAAGCCGATTGTATCAAGTACACTAGATACCAACGAGAGCGTCTTTACGATATTTAGAAAAGTTCTTGATTTTATCAGCTTCCTTTGTTAAATTATAAAATTTCATACAAACCTAAAACACAGGGAGATCAACTATGTCAAGGGACAAGAAACAGTCTAAAGATACACCTAGAAAGCTGATTCATGAAGAACAGGCGATTGAGGATGCCGTAAATGTGGCAATCAAAGAGGCTGAGGATATGGAAAGCATCGCATACTCATCGCGAGGAGGGGGAAGTGAGGAGCCTATTCCCCTTGGAGTTGTTCCGGATTTGGGCGTTCTTCCTAAAAAGATGCGTGCTTGGGTGATTCGTAAGGAGAGGCATGGAGAGCCTATGAAGTCTTTCAAAGAGGAGATTATGCCTGTTCCTAATATTGGACCAAACGAGGTGCTCGTTTTGGTTATGGCTGCTGGCATAAATTACAACGGCGTCTGGGCCGGACTCGGTCAACCCCTTTCCGTGCTTGATGTTCATAAAGAGAACTACCATATTGCGGGAAGTGACGCTTCGGGAATTGTTTGGAAGGTAGGATCAAACGTAAAGAGCTGGAAGCCGGGCGATGAGGTTATTCTTCACTGCAACATAGAGAGCGAAACCCATACTACACGCACTGAAACCCCTTATGACTTTATAAGCTATGACCCGATGGCAAGCCGCGGCCAGAGGATTTGGGGGTACGAGACCCCGGATGGTTCTTTTGCCCAGTTCACAAAGGTTCAGGCTCAGCAGGTTCTGCCGAAACCCGAACATCTTACGTGGGAAGAGGCTGCCTCTTATGGGCTTTGCTATTTTACCGCTTACAGAATGCTGATTACTCAGGCTCAGCTTCAGCCAAGCGAGGTAGTACTCGTCTGGGGAGCAGCCGGGGGACTCGGAGTTTTTGCGATTCAGATATGCAAGATGGTTGGCGCTGACGCGATAGCCGTCGTTTCTTCTGACGATAAGGCTGATCTCTGCATGGAACTCGGTGCGAAGGGTGTAATTAACAGAAAGGATTTTCCGCACCTGATGTTTAAGCATGGCGAGACTGAGGAGGAGAGGGCAAAACGGCTTGAGGACATGAAGCGGTTCGGGCAGGCGATATGGAAGATTCTAGGGGAGAGACGAAATCCTAATGTCGTCTTTGAGCATGTAGGCGAGGCAACGTTTCCAACGAGCGTATTTGTTTGCAGCCGATTCGGTCGAGTTGTGATTTGCGCGGGGACTTCCGGATATGACTGTGAGTTTGACGTAAGACACCTGTGGATGCATCAGAAGCGTATAATTGGATCGCACTTCGCCAACGCTCTTGAGTGTATTCGCGCAAATGAGCTTGTGCGAAAAGGAATTATAAAGCCTGTGCTCTCTCATACATACTCCTATCATGAAATTCCGGATGTCCATCAGATCATGTATGAGAATAAGCACTCTGGTAAAATGGCCGTTCTTGTGCAGGCAAGCCAAACAGGACTCAAAAATACCGAAGAAGCCCGGGGAGCCGCTAAATCGGTTCAGTCCAGGGCTTGATAAAAATGGCGAAACAACGTAGAGGCACGTTATAAGGTGCCTCTACTTAACCTCTTCGTTGATTTTATCGTAAAACTCCCTATTCCAAAGCTGTATCTGAAATTCCCCTTCATCAGATCCATCTACAATCAAAATGCTGTTTCCTAAATGCCATGAGCCGGATTTTTGCCGGACATCATTTTGAACGACAGCGGTTCCGTGATTTTGTATGAACCTGTTGAAAACAAGAGCGGATTCCTTTGGAGACATACCTATAAGGTAGAGGTCGGTTCTGACGAGTTTATCTTCACCGCTTTTGGGGAAATAGAAGCTGATGAAGGCGTCCTGACCATTGAGTTTATCCATGTACCCAGTCCCCATTAATTTGCCAGATTCTTCTGAGGTTACAAATTCCTTTTCCGAGAATATTTCTCTTATTTTACTGAGAGGCATATCCCATTTTACGCTGTTAAGTATCCTGAAAATCTCATTGTATATTCTCTCGGCTTCTGATTTTTCATTCTTACCCTTTCTATCCAGCCAGAACAGAAGCGCCATGCATATAATAAAAGCGGTTGCAATTAGGATGCTTGTCATGGGTTTTATTTATTCCTTGTTATGTTTTGATGGCTATGTGATTATCTTTTTTCTTAACTCTATTAATACTACAAAACCGAGCCAGAACGTAAGGCACCCCCATGAGAAGGCATCTCCTATTTTTGTGTAGAGCGTCTTCTCTCCGTCCATGATCCCAACTTTACTATTAAGGGTTGTCCTTTCAAATATTTTCGTTTTTGCAACTACCCTTCCCACCGGATCAATTATCGCGCTTATCCCCGTATTGGTGGCTCTTACAAGGTAACGTCTTGTCTCAACTGCGCTTGGTATGGAGAAAGAAAGGTGCTGATATGGCTCAAACGATTTTCCAAACCATGCATCATTTGTGATGTTTACAAGGAGATTTGCTCCCTTTGACACAAATCTTCTACTAAAAGACGGAATTATGTCCTCATAGCATATAAGAGGTGCGATTTTGATCCCCTTTTCTTTTATCTCAAGCACATTAAGTTCATTTCCCCGAGTGAAATCCCCCGAAGCGGGACTGATATTCTTTAAAGCGGGAATGTATTTTGTAAACGGCAAGTACTCGCCAAAAAGGAGGAGCTTAACTTTATTATACCTTCCGAGTATTCTTCCATGCGCGTCTGTAAGAAATGCTGTATTGAATTTGGCGATGTTCTCATCCGGTATACCGTCTGGATTAATCTTGTATGACAGCCCGCCGACCAAGAAATAAGAGCCTTTTGTTTGTGGAATAACCAGCTCGTCATTGTTAAGGAGGAAGTACGCGGAGGCTGGAATCCAGGCCTGGACGGCGGTTTCCGGCCAGACAATGAGATCAGGAGAATTGAGTGTATACGACATAACCTTATACTTTTGAGACATCATTTTTTCATTGTTGCGCTTCTTCTCGAGAATATCGAAATTGGCCTGTACAACCCCAACCGTGATTTTCCGTGCCCCTTCTATTTTTTTTGTCTCAACGTTTATCCTCCAAAAGCCGTAACCGATTACAAGAATGAGAGCTATGAGCGATGTTAAAATCTCTAAACTCGGCACAGGGCGGCGGTTCAAGAACCTTCCAATTAGTCTCATCAATGTCACATTTACAAAAACAATCAGAAAGCTCAGCGAATACCTGCCCAGCAGGTCGAATACCTGGATTAAAGGGAGGTAATTGACTTGAGAATCTGTGATTCCATAAGGAAAAAGGAATGGAAAAAGAAACTCAACCGATGTCCAGACGGCGGCTATGAGGAGGGCTGAAATCGATCCATCCATTCTAAAAAATCCAAGCCTTGCTGTTATGTAGGCGAATATGGCGAATGAAAGCCCTGAGTATATGCTTATTGCGAGATGGAAAATAAGACTAACTGGAATCGGGAATCCGCCGAACCGCGTGAGCGTTCCAATGAGCCAGTATGCACCTAAGGCATTTGCAACCGTTCCTGTTAAGACCCCCAGACGGAATGCGTCCCACGGGGATTTATTTTCAATTGCCATAAAAAACGGGATGAGCAGAAACCAGGAAAGAATCCCCGCGTAAGGGACCACAAATGCAACTGGAAATAAAATGCCTGAGATAACAGATAGGACGAGGTCATATTTATTAGTTATTTTCATCACTTTATAAGATACCTAAGATTTGGGCTATGTTGAGGTTAGACTGCTTTAGTGTAGCCTATAAATAAAATCGGATTAGTAGGAGAACAAAAAGGCCGATGTAAAAATGACATTGAGGTTAGTCGGATGTCGCCAAAAGTTTCAAAAGGCTATAAAGGCTTGGAGGAGGCGTGCTTACACTAAAGATGAGTTTTATAGACTTGTTTCAAATACCAAATTTAGAAAATGTGAAATTCAAGAGAGCCTGACGGGATTGGAAATATGGCTTGAAAAGTGGCCATAACCACTATTATTGACCAAGCAGAAATCTCAGAAGAGCGTATAAGACGCATTCTGAGAGGGTTTGAGTACGTATAATAAGGGCAAAGTATTATATTTGGAAATTTTGTCTACACACGTCCCTTCTCCACATTGGTCTTTACCGCACGAATCTGAACGAGTTTTATGACCCCTATGAGTATCATAACAACTGACATAATCTGGGCTATGGATATGTGAGGAATAGGGCTTGGAGTCGTATTCCTTACAATCTCTACGAGGAACCTTTCGAATCCGGCAAGTATAAGGAAGATAGAAAACAGCCATCCCGTTGGGGCATCTTTCTTCCTGATTTTCCAGAGGTAGATAAATATGATTACCGACAGAATAATCTCATATATTTGAGTGGGATGTACCCTCTCGGTTGTCGGAGGAAGCCCCTTCGGAAAGGCGATAGCCCAGGGAAGGTCTGACGGAACACCGTAGTCATCCCCTACAAGGAAGCAGCCTACGCGCGCAATGGCATAGGCAATTATGACGGCAGGGGCTATGGCATCTCCAAGTGTCCAGAAACTCATTTTATTTCTATAGGCGACAATCCACATAAGGAGCGCGCCGCCGAGTAGTCCACCGTAGTACGTGAAGCCGCCTCGTGAGAAGAGATATGGAATTGGATCTCTCGCGAATTCTGAAAAAGAAACGTTCTCAAACAGGTAGAGAATCTTTGCTCCAACCATTCCACCCACCATTGCGGCAATGAGAAAGTTGCCAAGGAGTTTCTCATCCAGTCCCCGTCTTTTAAATTCTAGTGACGAGAGCCAGTATGCAACGAGAAACGCAATTGCCGCCATTACCCCATAGGATGATATTGTAAAATTTCCAACCCTGAAGAGCTCCGGATACATTTACTTAACCTCCCTTTTCCCTGAAGACTCTTTGAATCGCTTAATCTCTTCTTTAAGCTCGGCATTTTTCTTTAAGGAGTAGTAGATAAATAAAAAAACAAGGATGCAGAGAATGGCTTGAGAGATGAAAATCATAAAGAGGCCGCCCATAAATTTTATCTCCTTAATTGTCATCTAGTACAAACTGCGAACCAGATACTACGGGACCTTAATAGGATAAATTTAACTGAATGTCACACATAATTAAACCTGGAGAATGGGTTCTAGCCACCTCCTGGCTACTGTGGGGACGAATCTCGCTTATGGTGAGACTGTCAAATGGTCGAGCCATATTTCCTAATTAGGGCAAGGTTTCCATGCCCGTTTCCTACATTCATCTCAATTATGAATGCACTGTTAAGCGTTTATGAATACGCCGTTAAACATCCGGCTGCGGAGGGTCTTTAACTTGCGAGACCGATTAAAAATAGGTAAATTTTTAGTTTAATATGTTAACTTCACCTGTTTTGGTTCTTAACCGCTACTTCGTTCCTATTACAGTAACGAGCGTAAAGAGGGCTTTTATCATGCTCTACTGCGGGGCTGCAAAGGCTGTGGGGGGAAACTATGAGACGTTTGATTTCGAGTCATGGTCGCAGATTTCGGCAATGAAAGAGAAGGAAGGGGATGCGATTAGAACTGTGAGCAGGGTAATTAGGATTCCACGCGTTATAGTGATCCTCAGATACGACCGGATGCTCAGGAAGGAGGTAAAATTCAACCGAATCAATATATTCAGAAGAGACGGGGATTGCTGCCAGTATTGCGGTGAGAGACTCCCGCGCTCTGAACTCACTATAGACCATGTGATTCCCAGGTCCCTTGGGGGAAAGAGCACATGGGAAAACGTTGTGTGCTGCTGTATAGATTGCAACCGGAGAAAGGGCGGTAGGAATCCTGAAGACGCTAGAATGAGGCTTATAAACAAGCCTAAAAGGCCACTCTGGAGCCCCCTTTCCAACATCTCCGTAAAGGCCGTAAGGTACAAGGAATGGGAACCGTTCTTGAGCTTTATTGATACGTCTTACTGGAACGTGGAGCTTGAGGAGTAGGGAAGCATGGGATAATTGGCCAACCGGAACCCCGGTCTCTGCAAATGGTTGCAGGGTTGTGCTTACTTCCTTTATTATCCTTCAACCTACCTAACTTATTGTAACTTATAGAAAAAAAGACACGTTCTAAGAAGCCCTAGAAATTCACTTTGTAGCCTATATAATAAATATTTCAAGAAAACAAAAGTGAGAAAATAATGACCAGATACAAGATATTAGCTTTAGCTGTAGTTACCCTAATAATTTCTTCCGGTACTCTCCTGGCGAGGATTGTTATTCCTCCAATTAATGGGCCGATTATAAAGAAGATTTCAGTTTTTGTTCCGGACCTGACCTCGGTTGGGGGCAGCAGAGATGAAAAAGCCCTCGAATTTGTTGACGTTTTAAGAAATGATCTCCTCAATGCCGGGCTTTTTGATGTTCATGATGCAAAGGGAATCCCTCTGGATGGGAGCGGAAGTATAAACTTTCAAGCCTTCTTTAATGCGGGAGCCGAGGAGCTTATAAAGGGCGAGTACCAATCTTCAGGGGGCAGGATACAGATTGCGGCAAGGCTCTTTGACGTTGCCCAGGAAAAGGACCTTTTGGGAAGGTCTTATGAGGCTACTCCTGGCAAGGTTAGAGAGGCCGCCCACAGGTTTGCAAGTGCGGTTATGAAGGAGCTTACCGGGATAGACGGGTTTTTTAACTCAAAAATCGTTTTCGTCTCGGGCACCGGACAAAACAGGGATCTCTACATGATGGATTATGACGGGCGCGATATAAAGCGTCTTACGAGTCATCGCTCTCTTCTCCTTTCACCCCATTGCTCCTCTGATGGAACTAAGATAGTTTTTAGCTCGGACAAGGTGTGGAGTCAGAATATATACGTGCTCAGCCTTGTTCCGAGAATAGAAGAGCGGAGGCTTACTCGCGCCCTTAAATTGGATCAGAGTCCTGAGTGGTCTCCTGATGGGAGTAAAATAGCATATAGTGAGAATGGGGATATATTTGTCTCAAACCCCAATGGAAGCGGAGCCGTGAATCTCACGCATAGCCCTGCGATAGACGTTTCTCCTACCTGGTCTCCGGACGGAAGGGAGATTGCCTTTGTCTCTGATAGAGGCGGCGTGCCGCAGATTTATGTGATGAACTCTGATGGAACCAATGTAAGGAGAATTACATCAGGGGGCTATGATACAGATCCTTCCTGGTCTCCCAATTTTGGTGTAAATAAAATAGCGTTTGTAAGGGTAGAAGGCTCTGAGGCAAACATCTTTACAATAAGTCCTGATGGAACGGATGAGCAGAAACTCACAAGAGGGGCAGGGAGGAATGAAAATCCCTCCTGGTCTCCGGACGGTCATTACATAACCTTTGCTTCGACAAGAAATGGGGCTAAAAACATCTACATAATGTATCTGAATGGAGAAAACCAGAGACCGCTCACTAGAGACGGTGGCAAATCATTTCCAACCTGGTGCAGGTGATTATGAGGGTTTTTCTCTCTGAAGCGGCATTTATGGGGCTTATTTTAAGTTCAATAGAAGTTTATAAAAAAGAGTGCCTCGGTCTTCTCCTTGGATATAAACTCGAAGATCGCTTCATTGTCGAATACAGTGTTACTTACCAGAGCGCAAAAAGAATGAGAAATGGCGTGTCCTCAAATCGCGCGAGGCATGCCCGGATCGAAAGTGTTCTTCCCAAGTTTGATAAGCTTGAACTTTTGGGCGATTTTCATTCTCATCCGCAGTATGGTTCACTTAAAGGGGTTCCAAAGCCAAGCTCTCTCGATATAGATGATATGGAGCAGGGAAAGCTCTATATGATTGTGGGGATTAACGACAACGAACACTCAGTGCGATGGAGAGAAAATCAGGACGGCACTATATCAGGAACGCTCAATGACTTCCACCTTAAAATCTCGGCTTATCACTTTGAGGGAAAGAAGATAAGAAAAATTCCGATTAAGTGTCCGTTTTGTTTGGCAATTGAAGATTAGAGGTTATATTGAAAAGCAATCCTGCTTTGGATTGTTCCGTCGGTTCATTTTTGCAGCAAATTTAGTGGATTGATATTAATTCCTATGAAAGATAGAAACAGAAAGGCCCTGATTTCACGGGCAAAAAGAGTGGTGATCAAGATAGGAAGCAGCGTTCTCACAAACGAATACGGTGAGATTTCAGAAGGCGTATTTGATGAAATTGCAAGAGAGATTTCCAACGTCAAATCCAGAGGAATAGAACCTATTGTGGTCTCTTCCGGAGCTATTGCGGCGGGGATGAAAAAGCTCAGGCTCAGGGAAAAGCCGAGGGATATTTTAATGAAACAGGCTGTCGCCGCCTGCGGACAGAGTACCCTTATGTGGTACTATGAAAAGGCCTTCTCGGCATTTGGTGAAAAGGTTGCACAGATTCTCCTTACTCACGACGCACTTTCAATAAGGAAAAGATTTCTAAACGCGCGCAAAACCCTTTTTACGCTCCTTGAGATTGGCGTAATTCCGATTGTGAATGAAAACGATACAATAGCTGTAGAAGAGATTGTCTTTGGCGATAACGATAAACTTGCCGCTCTTGTAACGAACCTTGTAGAAGCTGACCTTCTTGTCCTTCTTACCGATATTGATGGTCTCTACAACAAAAACCCTAGAAGCCATGCAGACGCCGAATTAATATCGGTTATAGATGAGATAGATAAAAGAATCGAAGAAATCGCGGGAGAAACCCTCGGAAGAACCACGACGGGGGGAATGAAAACAAAGATCGAAGCGTCAAAAACTGCCGCTGCATTTGGAATTCCTACGATTATCGCGAATGGGAAAAGACCAAATACGCTCTTAGAGATTTTTTCTGGGAAAGAGAATGGAACACTCCTTCTTCCAGCAAAGGGGAAGCTCAAGAGCAGAAAGCACTGGATAGCATTTACACTTAAATCATCGGGAGAAATAGTAATTGATGAGGGAGCGAAAAGGGCTATCACCTTATTGGGAAAGAGCCTCCTTCCATCGGGAATAAAAAAAATACTCGGAGATTTTGAGATAGGCGAGCTTGTAAGGTGCGTTGATGAAACGGGAATTGAGGTGGCAAGAGGACTCACCTCTTACAGTTCGGATGAGATAAGAAAAATAGCAGGGGCCAAAACCTCCGATATAGAAAAGATCCTCGGATATAAATACAGCGATGAGGTAATTCATAGAAATGATTTGGTGGTCATGCCAAGGTAGGATTTGTGTTTAGTGGATCACCCGTGGTGATTTTGCCACTTGGATAAGTGTTTTTTCCAATTCTAATTGTGTCTCACAAACGTTGGATATTGTGAGAACTAAAATATTTCAAATTGAGTTGGGAGTTTTAAAGAATGAGATTTAAATGGAAAACAACTATTATAATTGGAATTATATTGATAGCCTTTGTGGCTGGTCTTATTTACTCTATTCATCTTGCTTCGCCAGTTTCTCTGAGAACCGAAAAGGTAACATTAGAGATTCCCAAGCATTCCGGACTCAAAAATATAGCTCTTGAACTAAAAAGAGCAGGAGTCATAAGGAACGATAAATTATTTATTCTCTCTGTTCTACTTAGAGGGGATAAAAGCAGATTAAAAGCTGGGGAATATGAGTTTGAACCCGGAGATTCGCTGAGTCAAATAATAGAGAAACTCGTAAGGGGTGACGTCGTCATCCACAAAGTTACAATACCCGAAGGGTTCACAATGAATGAAATAGCTGAGCTTTTAGAAAGAGATGGCATTATGTCCAAAGAGGCCTTTCTCGAAAAAGCCCGGAGCAGTGAATTTGCAAGAGAGCTTCTAGGAGATCCTTCTCTTACAAGCCTTGAGGGCTACTTGTTTCCCGATTCATACTCATACAAAAAAGGTATAACACCGGATGAGCTTATACGAATGATGGTTGCGAGATTTAAGGAAGTTTATGTGCCTCTGAGGGCAAAAGCGGGGGAACTCGACCTGACAGACCGTGAAATTGTGACCCTTGCGTCAATTATAGAGAAGGAAACGGGGAATAGCTATGAACGCCCCTTGGTCTCGGCGGTCTTCCACAATCGTCTTAAGCTCGGAATGAGGCTTGAGAGTGACCCTACAGTAATATATGGAATGAGCAGCTTTGACGGGAACCTTAGGAAGAAGGACCTAAAAACTGAGACCAGATATAACACATACGTGATCTCTGGACTTCCCCCAGGGCCAATTTCAAATCCGGGGAGGGATTCACTTGAGGCCGCTTTAAATCCAGCGCAGGTCAACTTTCTCTACTTTGTGTCAAAGGGAGACGGTACCCACGAGTTCTCTTCCAACTATGGAGACCATAGAAGAGCCGTAAACGAATACCAAAAAGGACTCAGTTCTAATCCTAACGAGAGAAAACCTCAGTAAATGGGTCCACCCTGGGTTTTATGGAGGTGGGAGGAGCATTTAATTTTTTCTCCTTTCTCTCAATCCTGATCGTCCCATCCTTTCCACGCGACGCGATGAACTGTGCGCCGATTGTTTCTTCAGAAATTTTCTGAAGAATCTTGGGATAGTTTTTAGAACCGATAAATATTGAGTGAATGCAAACGCCGAGCTTTTTTGCCTTTAGCCTTTCATTTAAAACCTCACAGTCTCCCGACGTGGGAATCCCATCGGTGATAAAAAGTACGTGCTTGTTCCTCAGTCCTCTTCCCTTAAATTCAGATAGAGCGTCCTTTAGAGCGTCTTCGTAGTTTGTATTTCCGGAGCACTCGGTTTTTGATGCAAGCTGAAGTATCCAGTCGTAGTCTCTGGTTAAGAACTTTCCGTTCTTTTTGTACTTGTATGAGCGGTGGTTAAATTCAATATATCCAACCCTCATTTTCTTCGTTCTTGCAAGCTCAATAACGCCTCGCACAACTGAAGAAGACCACTCGCTGTAAACACCCATCATTGATGTGCTTACGTCTCTTAGGATTGCGATCTCTCCACCCAGTGTCTCTCTCTCTCGCTTATGAACCCTGGGGAGTGCAGGCGTCGTATTTTCAGCCCAGAATACGCTCTCAAAAGGGTCTGCATCTTCTATCTCTTCAAAGTTTCTCATCCTCTTCCATCTTCTGGGCTGCCCTCCGGGATGAGGAGCATCAAGAGCGATGCTCCTTTGAAAGTTTCCTTCTAAAACCTTCATTATGATCTTTACATTCTCTGCAGACTCAAGGTTCCTTTTTCCTCCAATCCAGGAATCGTCCTCGTCACCTGCATAAGGAGATTTGCTTCCATATACCTTCTGCGAACTCTTGGGTCTCTCTCCCTCTTCGTGACCGCCTTGGTCGTGTCCGTCGGCTGTATTTGTCTTGGGTTTTTCATCCATCTGCAGGCTCACATCATTCTTTTCCCCTGCGAGATTGTCTTTAAGCTCTTTTAAGGCTTGGAAAAAGGTTTTACGCGCTTCTGAAAGCTGGTCGGGCGCACGTTCCCCCTCCGGACTTTCTTTTTCCCTCTCGCCGGGGGCGTGCTGCTCAAACTCAGACATCGGCGGTTGTTCTATATTGCTTTTTGAGTCCTGATGGATTTTTTTTTTAGAAATCACGTCCTCAAGTATTTCATCAAGCTTGAGGAATATCTCTTCAGGCACTCGAAAAGCCATCATGTATTTTAGAACCTTGAGGTCTTCAACTGTGCAATGGCTTCTGCCATTGAGAATCGCATGAGACCTCATGATCTTAAGAGACTTTACAAAGAACGTTCTATCCGAGATAAGAGAGTTGGATTCGTTAAGGCCATATTCCTCGATCAACATTTCGACGAAATCTACCAATGCTTCTTGAACCTCGGAGGGGATCTCCACAGTGCTGAGCTTCTCGTAGTACTCGTCAAAGATCTTTCTACTTACCCTTACCGGAACGTCATACTCAAGCGGTCTTCTTGAGTATAGCTTTACTACCTCTTTCGCTTCATCCCATTTCTTGCCATAGGAAAGCCCATGGGCTTTAATCTGGAGTATGAATCGGTCGAGGTTCGCGGGGTCTAGGGGCTCATTGTAGTATTCATCAGCCGTTGGGTTGCTCGTGGCAATTGCGGTAAGTAGGGGTATATGCTCCTCCCCGAATTTTCGTTCATTTAGGATTCTAAGGAGCACATTAAGCGATTCCCCGGGGGCGCGGGAAATGTCATCGAGGAGGCAAATTTCTGCAGTGAGTATGCCACCTTTTACAATTCTCTGCTTAATGAGTTCGCTCGTGCCTGTCACCTCTTTTGAGATGGCAAGGTCACCTACGAGTTCCGAAAGCCTCGTGTCTCTATGGAGCTGATAGAAGAAAAAGTTGAGCTGTGCGGCCCCTGAGATGATTTCGGCAAGCATGGTCTTAGCAGTTCCTGGGGGACCCTCTATATATATGTGTTCTCTGGAAATTATACCAAGAAGAAGAGATAATTTTACGTCTTCATGCCCTATAACGAGATTATCCATCTCCTCCTTTAGAGCTTTAAAAGGATTCTGGTCTATCATTTATACGTTTTACCCTCCGTTGGGTTTACTCGCTGTTTAATTTTACCTTACGAGAGATTTTCTTGCAATATTGTTTCCCTAATTGAATCCTTTAGAAGAATTAGCCGCCAAGAAGGTGCAAGGAAAGAACCCTTAGTGCCTTCGCACCTAATTCTACCTTATTAGCGTCTTCTGAAAATACTCCCAAACCGATTTGACTCATAATAATCTTCCTTTTTCGCAAAGGGTTTTGCGAGGATGAGACCCGCGATGAATCCTCCTATATGAGCCCAGAATGCGACGCCCCCGCCGCTTTGGGTTATGGCAAGTGAAGCAACGCCACTGAAAAACTGAATGACAAACCAGAGGAGGAGAAATGCAACGGCTGGGATTTCAACAATTTGAATAAAGAAGAATATAGGGAGCAGGGTAATAATCTTGGATCTCGGAAAATACAGAATATATGCCCCTAAAACCCCTGCGATTGCGCCGCTTGCTCCAATCATCGGGATTGTGGAGTGGAGATTGGCAAGAGCCTGTGAAAAGGCTGAAATCAATCCGGTAATGAGGTAGAAAAACAGATATTTGAGGTGTCCTATTCTGTCTTCGACATTATCCCCAAATATATAGAGATAGAGCATGTTGCCTATTATGTGAAGCCATCCACCGTGGAGAAACATGAATGTAAAAATGGGATAGATGCGAAAATCCGCACGCTCAGGAGAGGTAAAAGATGCGGGGATAAGCCCATAGTGTTCTATAAAGCGGGGCAAATAGCTACCCAAAGAAAGCTCATAGAAAAACACCAAAGTGTTTACTACTATGAGGACAGTGTTGACAATTGGGAAACTTCTCGATGGTATCGTGTCACGAATGGGAATCATAAGTGGCTCGTAGATACAGTCTACATAATAACGAACCAGCTTCAAAGAAATTTCTTGATATAATGGTTTTAATAGCTAATGATCCAAAAAGGCTTGCAATAGGTCATTTTAAAGCTTAAAATGAATAGCTAACTCGGACTTAAAGGAGAGAGGATGCTTGGGAGGCTAAGAACCGACCTTATATGGAAGCTTAACTCAATTAGGCTTTTGATAATAAATGCCGATGGGCTTCTCACCGAAAACCCTTATAATTTGAGAAATCCAGGTCTTAAAAACGGGGATGCGGCTAGGGCTTTGAGGGACTTGGGGATTAAAATTGCCGGATTTTCGGTGAGAAAGTCTGAGACAATTTCTTCTATGGGAACCCGACTCGGAATAGAGCCGCTCTATCAAGGTATCTCTCAAAAGTCTCAACTCTACTATAAGATTAAGTTTAGACATCTAGTCTTGGATGGCGAGGTTGCATTTATAGGGGGGGATTTTTCAGACCTTCCCATCATTGAGAAGGTGGGTTTTTCTGCGGCTCCCTCGGATGCTGCCCTTGAGGTTAAGGCGAGGTCTTATTACGTTACATACGGCAATGGTGAGGGGGCGATAAGAGAGGTGGCCGAGCTTATCTTAAGGGCAAGGAACCATTCCGGCGGTATATTCAAATGAACCTGTGCAATCTTTATTTTTCCTCGGTTTGGGGTTGTACCTTGACTTCTATGGATTTTGTTTCTGTTTTAGAGGGTAGTTGCGCTATGATTGTTTCTAACGACTGTCCCATAACGCACCTTCCATTGTAAATTCCGCCGTCTTCTATAATTAGGGACTTTGTAAACACATCGCCTGATACACTACTGTCCCTTTTTATTTCCAGCCTTTGTGACTCAACGCTTCCTTCTATTCTCCCGTGTACTATGACTTCGGTAGCTTTAATTTCTCCCGCAACAATACCCTTTTCTCCAACTACCAATACACCTTTGGTGCTGATTCTTCCCCTTACGCTTCCGTCTATTCTCGTTGAAGAAGGAGAAATAATGTCTCCTTCAAATGCACATCCTTCGCCTATTAAAGCTACAATCTCGTCTAAATTTTGGTCTATTTGTTTGTTATCTTTATCCTTTCTTCTTGCAATCATGGCTTTTCCGATCATGACCTTTCCAATCATGGTTTAATTACCTCAGAAATAGATAATTAGCTGGGTCCACGGTTTTACCATCTTTTATCACCTCATAGTGTAGGTGAGGCCCCGTAGACCTTCCCGTTGAACCTGCGTATCCAATTATATCCCCGGCTTTAACACCCTGACCTTCTTTTACTCTGATTTTTGATAGGTGTCCATAGAGAGTTTGGTAGTCATCCTTATGGTCGATAATAATAGCCTCTCCATAAGTTTTGTACCAACCTGCGTACTCAACCACTCCATCGGCGGTTGCAACTACGGGTTGTCCGAACTTTGCATCTATATCTACGCCGGGATGGAAGGCCAGTTTAAAGTTAAATGGATCCTTCCTATAGCCGAAACCGGAGTTTATCTCACCTAATAGTGGAGTACCTACTGGAAGGCTCTTCATTACGTCAAATAGTTCATTGATGTTCTTTTCCACAAAATCTATGTGCGATAAATTCACTTGGTCCGCCGGGATGAATTCACCGCCAACGGATAGCTCCTTCTTTATCCCTTTCTTGTCCAATAGCTCTTGCATTTCTAAGAGCTTTTTCTCTATATCGCCTAGCCTTTCCTCTAGCTTCTCTTTAACAGTCTCATTCTTGCTCAAGTCTCTGTTTAAAGTATCTATTTGGCTAGTAAGCTTATTAACTGCTTCCTTTCTCTTGTCTGCCTTTTTATAGAATTCGTAAGTAAGCATAAAAGATGAGAGAAAAACCATAATAAGCCCTATTAAAGTAAAGAAAGCCAATCTAATTTGGGAGAACTTAATATTAAAAGATTTTATTCTTTTGCCCTTGGGAGTGAATATTAGGATTCTGATGCAGTCCTTTTCCATGACCCTCTCCTCCTTTGAGATTAAGTTGGTTTGATTACACCACCGGGAGGCTGCTCGCGGGCTCTTTAGCCTCTTACCTGAGGTTTTAGCGACTATACCATATCTCCTGTTTAAATTGCAACCCCCCGAGTTAGCTCATATTAAAATTCCTCGAAACACTCCTTGTTAGCTCATAATTGGGGTTCTTCGAAAGAATGCTTGGTATCACTGACTTGAGGAGTATACGGACACCCTTACCCTAGATATGAAATCAACGCCTAAGAGGTTTTGTCAGGCTAATAAGGAATGTCTGTCCTATTGGTGAGTGTTGGGGCTTAGATGTAATAAGGTACGATAACTTCTAGTGCGTTGAAACTGGTGCTCCTCCCTTTTTGGGTTTCATGAGGAAAATAAATGGTAACATGAGTGCATAGGCAACCGTAACTATCCAGAAAATATCTATATATGCCATCATGGTAGCTTGTCTTTGAACGATACCGTAGATAGCGACCAATCCCTGATACGTTGCAGTCCATGTATTACTCCCCCGCGCTATCATACTGCGCTTTATGTTTTCGGCCATATTTTGAAAGGCGGGGTTATAAAGGTTGGTATTATAGACAAGGTAGTTCTGATGCGCTTGAGCAAGGCGGACAAGAAATGTCTGAGTTATGGCGATCCCAATACTGCCCCCTATGTTGCGTCCAAGATTAAAAATCCCCGTAGCGTTCCCCATTTTTTCTTGAGAAATATTTGACATAGTTGCTGTAGCCAGAGGCACAAACACAAATCCCAATCCTATCCCCTGTATAAAATTAGGCCAAGCAATGTTAAAAAAACCGGTCTGCAAATCCAAGCTGGCAAACTTTATACTGGAGTATATAAGAAACGGCATAGCCATCATAAGCACCCAGCGTACATCCACCTTTTTCAGCAACCAGCCGACAAGGAACATGACGACCATGACACCGACTCCTCTGGGCGAGATAACTAAACCGCTTTTTATGGCTGAGTAACCCAGGAGGTTTTGTGCATAGAGTGGTATAAGGGAAACAATAGCGTATATTCCAAAGCCAAATAGAAACATCGAAATCGTTCCCGAAGCAAAGGTTCTATCTTTAAACGTCCTTAAATCAACTACGGGGTCCTTTGTTAGGAGTTCTCTAATGATAAGCCCAATGAACCCTATTACACAAAGCACCATTAATGTAGTGATAAGGCGTGAGCTAAACCAATCTTCCCTTTGCCCCTTGTCCAAAACAATCTGGAGGCAACCGATGGCAAGAGCTAGAAAAATAATTCCCCACTCATCTATTCTTCTCCTTTGACGCCTGGCGTATGCGGGATCAAAGATGAATAGGTTGATCATAAAGAGCGCTATCAATCCTATTGGAATGTTGATGTAAAAAATCCAGCGCCAGGTGGAGTTATCTGTAATCCAGCCTCCCAAAAGCGGGGCAATCACAGGTGCTGTTACAATGCCAATTCCCCAGAAGGCCATGGCCATGCCACGCTCCGCTGGAGGAAAGCTCTCAAGGAGAATGGCTTGAGAGATTGGCTGAAGCGCACCGCCAGACATTCCCTGCAAGATACGGAAAAGCACTATCATGCCAAGAGAAGTGGAGATACCACACATGAATGACGATACCGTAAAAATGGCTACACACCCCATGAGAAAGTATTTTCTACCAAAGAACCGACCCAACCAACCGGTCATAGGAATTACTATCCCATTGGCGACAAGGTAAGACGTTATAACCCATGTGATCTCATCCTGCGTAGCCGCAAAGCTTCCCTGCATATGCGGCAGCGCCACATTGACTATGCTTGTATCAAGCACCTCCATAATTGTTGGAAGCATTACTGTAACTGCAATGAGCCATGGATTTATACTAGTTTCTGATTTAGGTTTAGTTCTTAGCTCTGGCATATATTTCCTCGCTCTACAATAAGCTCATGAACTATTCTACGATTACGGTAGGGACAACCGACATTCCTGGGCCTAATATGTATTTAGACTGAACATGATCTTCTTGCAGATCATCAAAGACTATTTTTACCGGAACACGCTGAGTGACCTTAACATAATTTCCCGTTGCGTTCTCCGGTGGCAGGAGGCTGAATGCGGCGCCTGAGCCGGACTGTACGCTATCTACATGGCCGTAGAACTCATGTCCCGGGTAGGCATCTACCTCAATTATGACTCTCTGACCCGGTTTAATATGGGTAATCTGGGTTTCTTTAAAATTAGCCACTACCCATGGGTTTCTCTCCACGAGTGCCATAATCGGCTGGCCTGGCTGTACAACCTGACCCACCTGGACATTTTTATTTGTAACCTTTCCGGAAACAGGTGCGGTAATCACTGTATAGCTCAACTGAAGCTTGGCTTCTTCAAGATTTGCCTGAGCCTGCTTAACACTTGCAATGTTGGAGTTTAGCTTAGCACGCGAAAGCTCCACTTCATGCTCTGCCTGTTCCCGACGTTTTCTATCCGCTTCAACCTTTGCTCTTGCTGCAATAGTGTTTGCATATATTGCATCATACTGTTGCTTTGATACCTCTTCCTTTTTCAATAGAGCGCGGTATCGTATAAGATCGGAAGAGGTCTTCTGTAAGTCAGCCTCATCGGCTGTAATATCGGCGCGTGCGACATCCACGGCCTTTTGGTTTATTAATATATCCGACTCCTCTTCTTTTACCTTTGCTTGTGCTGCCTCGAGTGCTGCTTTAGCCTGGTCCACCTTTACTTGATAATCACTTGGGTCCAATATGACTAGAGTATCCCCCGCGTTTACCCATTGATTGTCTTTTATAAGGACTCTAGTTACTGTTCCTCCTACACGCGGGCTTATCGGTGAGATATGTGCTTCAATAAAAGCATCGTCGGTTGAAACATGCCCTGATGTATACCGCCAGTAGAGCAAACCTCCTATCAGGAGGATAATCACCGTCGGTATTAACCAGATTAAAATCCGTCGCTTTCTCTTAATGCCCACTTTTGATTCACCTTTTGACTCACTCATTGTCTTTTCTTTTTTTCCATTTTTCATTTTTATTCAGCATCCCCTATTACTTAAGATTGTAGACCAGAGTAATATCACCTATCGCCTTTGCCAGAGAAACCCGCGCCAGGTTGTAGTTATAAAGTGCCCGTATCAGGTTCTCTTCAGCACGAGCAAGGTCATTTTGTGCATTTACAACCTCTACATTATTTGTAAGCCCCTGATTGAATCGGTCTTGGGAGAGCTTTAGAGATTTCTGAGCAAGGCTCACCCCCTCCCTTGCCACCTCTACCTGTTCTGATGCAGAGTTCAAATTAAGCAGTGCTGAGCCTACATCAAATTCTATTTGATTTTTCAAATCGGATATTTGGGATTGGATCTGCTCAAGCTGTGCGTTGGTGCGTCTAATATCAGCAATCGTTCTGCCACTGTTAAAAATAGGGATTCTAAGTGTACCAGCTATAGTCCAGGTTGGAATAACTGCTTCATCTGGGGTTAGTCCGTTTGCTCCATAGTCAGCATGAAATCCCAATTTCGGCAACCACTCGGCCTTTGCACCTTTTACCCTGAGGGCGAATTCATGTTCACGTGATTTGAGTGCTAATAGATCGGGGCGTATTTTAAATGCCAGATCCATAGCTTCTTCTTTAGATTTCTGTATCACCTCTTCGAATTCAAGTCCCTCTTTTAACACCAATGGGATTGAAGGGGAAATTCCTATTGTTCTTGCCAGGAACATACGTGTCACTTCAAGATTATTCTTTGCTTCAAGAAGAGCCTGCTCGGCGTTTTGAAGCTGTACCTGGGCACGTGTTACGTCTAATCCCGTGTCAATCCCTACCTTAAGAAGATCCTTTGCCAGGTTATAAAGGGTTTGTGCTGTTTTTAGGTCCGCTTGTGTTCTTTTTACCTCGGCATCAGAACGGAGAACATCAATATATGCTGCTACGGTATTTGTCTCTACAATCTGCTGGGTATTGTCAAAGGAGTGCTCAGAGGCTGCAACTCCCTCTTTACTGGCTCGGATATTATAGATTGCCTGAAAATCCAGTATTGTCTGATCTACCGAAACTCTGGAATCAAAGACATTGAATGGGCCTACCTTCTTAATAGAAGAAATACTAGGAGGAAAACCCTGGATACTGGTAATGCCGGTTGTTTGTAGGTTTATCACCTGACGGCTCTGACTTACATCCCCACTTACATTGGGTAGGTAGCCTGAGAAGGAACTCAGATACTCACTTTCTGATTGCTTTACAACAGCTTGCGCCCCTGAAAGGAGGGGACTCTTCTGAAGTGCAAGTTCAACCGCACTGCGTAAATCCAGACTCAAGGGCTGAGTTTGTGTCTCAGCGACCTGTGCTGCCACCGTAGATGCAATAGCCCAGAGTGCCATGCTCAAAATGATAGGGTGAATCTTGGGTATATAGTGGCAATCAATCTTATATACCGTATGTCTCAGCATGGCTCTTCCTCACTTGTCCTATTCTGATACTGACTTCTCATGTGTTCCTCCGAACTGCGTTGGAAGCGGTGCCTCTAGCCCTGCGGCGCAGAAATTGACGAGACTCTCGGTCACCTCCTCACCGATGGTGTGGGGCCAGGGACCGGTCGAGAACCGTCCGAGGTCTGAATGGTTAGTCCAGGTATGGATCATGGCACCGAGGATGAAAAGCATCCGCAAGAGGAGTTCTCTCTCCGGTAGGTTGGGCAAAGCCTGGGTCAGAACACCCTTAAAGCGAAGAAATATCCACTCAAACTGTGGCACGAAGAATGAATAATGTTCTTTATTCGGGTCGGAGATTATCCGACCTGCAATAGACATGAAATACGGGTTTTTTAAATAAAGGTCAATAGTCGGAGCTATGAATGCATGGAGTACCTGTTTTAGCGGAACTGGCTCTTTTCCTGCCTCGGCTTCATATAATTCGAGGAGACGGAGGCGTTCTTGATTCAATGGTTCGAGACGACGGGTAATGACCGCATGGATAAGCCCTTCCTTAGAACTGAAGTGATAGTTTACTGCAGCGCAGTTGACCCTGACTGCACTGGTAATATCCCGCAATGAAGTCTCTTTAATACCCTTTTCCGCAAAGAGTCGTTCTGCTACATCCAAGATGCGTTCCTTTGTGCTTGCTTCGTTCATTTCTTCCTCTTGGAGCTGTTGTTAAACAACCGTTTGAAACAAACGTTTGTTTAATGATTAAAAATAGCACCCTTTTTGGCATTGTCAAGAAGGAATTTCGGTGCTGTTATGGCGAATGGTTGACAAAGCAATCGGGAGATTGGATATATATATTCAGTCTCTATATAATATAAATTCGCCTGAAACTCTTGCCCGTTGCCCATTGGGGCTGTAGCTTACGGTATCCGAAGACCCCCGTCCGTCGTTTTCGTTCTCATTCGCTTGGCCTCTTTCCTTACACGTGCGTACGTGGCTCTATCATTCCTGTATCTCAAGTAATCGAGCAATGCAAGGCATACACAATAGATGAGTGTCAAAGCAACAAGCAGTATTTTAGCCAAGGCTAATCGCTCCTAATTATGATGCCTTTGCTGGTGCAAAGTTTATGCCATGAGCCTGGTCTCCTCTGGACTTAATACTCACGGTAGCTTGTAGATAAAATGGCATTCGGGTGAAGTAATACACTGTGGAAGATGTGTAAACCAGCACAGGAATATAAGAGCATGAATGACAATCATTGCCTCTGAGCATCGCCTGTGTGGTGAACACCACGTCTAGCCATTGTTACACAAAGAATAATCTCTTTTAAGGAAAATCTTCGTTCGTGAAAATTATGAGAGTTACCTGCTGAATGGGAAATCGAGAGTCAATTGTGAACATAACCCAAATATGGCGTCTTACCTTTTCTCACGCCCATAAATTAACTTCTGATACTCCTTCTCTGTGATAATATCCCTCACAGTTTCTAGACGGTCTAAGAATACCACCCCATTTATATGGTCATATTCATGCTGAAAGACCCTTGCAATAAAATCTATAAATTCCCTTTCCTCCCTCCTTCCGTCTCTCGTTGTGTATTTTGCGGTGATGGATGCGTAGCGAGGAACTAAGCCCCTGATTCCAGGAATACTCAAGCACCCTTCCCAACCTTTAACCACTTCATCGGAATGAGAAACAATCTCAGGATTAATCACTGCTGTAGGCTCCATTTCGGGTGCATTGGGATAGCGTGGATTAGGATATGAGGAGATAATGAAAATTTGGTAAGATTCATACACCTGTGGAGCGGCAATTCCAACCCCGTTTGCCTCCACTGCTGTTGCTATTAGATCATCAATTAACCTTTGGATACTATCATCTTGAATGTTTTCAACAGCATCGGCTCTCTTTCTCAAAACTGGATGGCCTAACTGTGCAATCTGTAATAATCTAGCCATAATTTTCCTCTTCTCTATATATCGTATTATGGAAATTCTCTTAATACCATTATCCTACCGCAAATAATATCTTGTCAATGTATCCAGGGAGGATCACGTAACGGAGTGGTGAAATATTTAGACATGGGATTGGAACCCTGCCCTTTTATGTTGAGTCAAATGTAATTGGAGAGAAAATTTTGCTTGACATGAGATTTCTCATTGTGAGAGAATAGCAATATGAAAAGTCCGTGTATAAAATGGGTTTAAGAGCAGGGGTGCCGAGGCGGGGAAGGAGCTTGATGAGGTTAAGGTTGTATTCAACCAATTTGAGAAAGAGGAGACATTGATATGATACTCAACCACAACGGCGTCAGGCTACGCGTCCAGGTCTTTGGTCAGCGCAACAACCGGCCGCCTATTGTGTTTTTAAACCGGTTCCACCTTTCGTATGAGCTGGGGTTGTTCAAGATTCCACACTTCGCAAAGAATTTTTTTGTAGTCTGTTATGACCAGCGGGGGGCAGGTGACTCAGACAAACCAATGGACGAATCTGCCTACTCATTCGATAACTTTACTGCCGACCTGCGCTTCATAGTGGAGGAGTTGAGGCTGGACACCGTTATCCTTATGGGTTTTGCTGTTGCATGCAAGACGGCTGTCAAATACGCCGTTAAGTATCCCAACGGTGTATCCAAGCTTGTTCTGACTTGTGGCAATCCCTCATTAATCCGTAGTGTTAACCAGGCGAACCTGCTTGCTTCCATCCAGAATAACTATGAAGAGACGATGCGTTCATTCATGCGGCGTGCTCTAGCTGAGCCTGATACTGACTGGCAGCATGACCTATTGGTAACGCTTGCACTCAAGTCCAATCCCTTTGTAGCTGTCTCTATTTTGAAGAACTACTATAAAGATGATATAGAGCCATTACTGCCCAGGATTAATGTGCCCACACTCATCATGCACGGAGACAGGGATGATATATATCCCATTGAGCGTGCTTACCGATTCCATGAGCTAATTCCGGGATCGGTGCTCCATGTGCATAAGGGCAGGGGACATGTACCCAACCTCACTGACATCGAGTCCTACAACAGTATCGTAGAGGGGTTTTTGTTATGAGAAAACTAATTCTAGAACTTCTTATGAAAATACCAGAGGAAAAAAAAGTTGTGTGTAGAAAAGGATGGAGAAGAGTCTCCATCCTCAACTTTCATAGTCATAAAAGGAACACCCCCCAAAATAGCCCTGGATTTCGCGTTACCTGCTGACTCAACCCACTTAAACCAATCAAAATTTTTATTTAAAACGAAATTGGGAAGGAGGAGTTGGCCCAATCTTAAATCCTCGGGTGTGAGAAGAGTCAGGTTATCAAATCCACGTTTGTTCAAAAACCCAAAGCCATGAGTCAACTCACTCTTACTATCGGATGTGTTATTATGATTAATGGTTGTAGTATTCGAATCCTCGGAGAACGCTGCAAGTCCAAGGAGTGTAATAAACATAAAAACCACAAACGGTAAAACTCGCATTTCATCCCCTAATTTTTTCTATGTAGGTTCCCCAATTTTGCAGGCACACTTTATTTAACCTTTTGTATTGAAGCTGCTCCTCCGCTTTCTATAGTGACTTTAACCCTATCACCGACTTTTATTTGTTCAAGAACTAACGGACTTGTAACCTTAAATGATTTAGTTTTGCCCGTTTCATCTTTGATTATTAATGTATTACCATCTTTAATTTCGGTTACTTGACCGGTAATTTCCTTCTCCGCTACAATTATCTCATGTGGCTGATTGGCACCCTGATTTGCCATAAAACTTTTGTGCTGATCAATTGCAGCAAACAGACTCGCTTCATTGATTGATATAAGCAATGGTATCAAAGTAAGTATAAGCAACCATTTCATTTAAATTTTACCTCCAGATTTTACCTTATCATAGATGACTCGTCCTATACAATTGATACAGTCTGTATTCCTTCGGTTGCTAACGCATGATAGTAGAGTTATGTGCCGTCAACCTTGAGTGGTAGTTTATTCATCCTCTAACATGGATTTGATTTGTTCTCTAAGTTCGGGTGTATCTTTATGACCGTGGCTGGTCACTGCATGGTATACAGCAAGTGGTAATACCTCTTCTTCCTTGCCACTGATAGTAACTATACAGTTATTCTCGCTGGGGAGCCTTCTACAATCCATAACTTTTCTTTTTTTCATAAATGGTGTCCTCCTATATTTTGTCCATTTTGTGCCTAGACCTTTTCCCAACCATTGTTACATAAGGGATAAACTTTTTCAAGCGAATGTACTGGTTCAGGGGAAATGAGACAAAACAGAGGGGTCACGAGTACGAATAATGCCATTGTCTTTGAGAAATTGCAATGGTGTCCTGTAGCCTAGTGCCTGATGGGGTCTAATACAATTATA
>Ga0209810_1000806_pt1 | contig 57590 bp, 76 predicted proteins | sample Coa_R1_7_FD_187159 | JGI IMG/M metagenome (GOLD analysis project Ga0209810, IMG submission 187159) | Surface soil microbial communities from Centralia Pennsylvania, which are recovering from an underground coalmine fire - Coalmine... | ecosystem: Environmental > Terrestrial > Soil > Unclassified... | reverse complement strand
CGGGTGGCCTGCGGGTGACCTGCGGGTGGCCTGCGGGTGGCCTGCGGGTGGCCTGAGTCAACGCTTCCGGGGCCATCCCTTACATGTGGTCCGGGGAAGCAGGACTGCTTCCCCGCGAACGAATGGGCGGACTAGCCGCGAAAGATTCTGCGAATGAGGCGAGTTGCCACCGCAATCGCAATCGCTTCCATCAGTATGCCCCGCAGCCCTAAACGCCTGCGTTTGGCCATTGTATCATACCTCCTTGCATGCGTGCTTCACGCTCGACCGACAAAATGCGCGCTGTTTTCTGATTATGTCCAGCATCTCTGGCTCAACATAACCATACCAACTCTATCACGCAGCCAACCAATCGCTGCGATACAACTTGTTATACGATATATCTTGTGAAAGGTTGTTCTTTCGCTCGCGATAACGTATGCTTTGCTATGGATAATGGTTGGCGTTTGTAGCAAATGAAAAAAGGAGGAAAGCATGCTTGATACTGTGAAACTGAATCCACCGAAAGTCTTGAAAGCGATGGAAGAAGCCACACAGGCCAGGTGAGCTGAGGAGCAACAACTATGTACGCACGAACAACCATTGCGCAATTTTATCCCGGCACCACAGAAGAAGTCCTGCACATCGTCAGCGACATTATGCTCCCTCACGCTCGCGAGCAGGCAGGTTTTCAGGGCGCGCTCATCCTGCGCCACCCGGACAAAGACCAGGGCATCATCATCACTCTCTGGAAAACCGAAAATGATTTGCTGGCCAGCGAAGCCCCGGAAGATATCCAGAGCGACGTAGAGAGACTGGGCGAACTCATCATCGGGGAGTCTCTTCAGGACATTTATGACGTTTTCTTCCGGTGCTAACCTGGCATAAAGAACATACCCCGGCCACGTCATGCCGGGCGGAAGCGCGGCAGGCTGATCGTATCGCTGACAGGATCGAAAACCACCGTCACGGGCAAGTCGACGCGCAATGCGGCGGGGTCGATAGCGATGACGTTGCTCATCATACGCGGCCCCTCTTCCAGCTGGATAATGGCAACGTTATATGGCACCTCGTTCACAAAATCAGGCGATCTGTTCTGACGAATGATGGTATAGGAATAGATAACGCCGCGCCCGCTTGCCTTCACCCAGCGCACTTCCTGCGAGCCGCAGTGCATACAGTACAGGCGCGGGTAAAACTGGTGGCGCTGGCAGGCATCACAATATTGCAGCATCAACTTCCCCTCACGGCAGCCCTCCCAGAACGGGCGGCTTTCATCGGTGACAAACGGTAGCGGTCTGGACCTGGAACGCATGGTTTCCGACATGAGATGCTCCTTGCAAGTAACACACCGGGAAACGATGGCTATAAGAAATACCTGTATCGGATTGTGAGATTAGTATACATCTCATCTATGGACTTCGGCAAACCCGTTCTCTTTTGATACATGGTGAGAAGAGTCCCCTCACTTCCGGCAACAGGTCGGAAGTGAGGGGACTCGCCAGAGAAGACGTCCTATTATTGTTCAGTTATGGCAGGCTCCTAGGCGCTGGGAACCGCTGTACGGGGTGGGCGTGGAGCCTGGCGAGGTGGTTCTGGAGAGCGGAACCATGTCCCAGGCTTCCAGGGCAGACCAATGGCGGGCAGAAGCACACTATCAAGGCCAATCCAGCCGCAGACGCGCCAGGAGAAGACGAGGAACAGTCCGAACATGCCCAGTACCGGGTTGATACTGACAGTGCCAGCCAGCAGGTAGTTGAGGTTCATCAGCACGCCGAAGCCAGCCGCGATGCCGGTCAGCACACCGAAGAGGACGCCGAGGCCAACGGCCACTTCACCCCAGGTGATGATGAACGAGAAGAAGCCTGCATTGGGAAGAACGATATGCTGGAGGAACCAGGCATACCAGCCCTGTACGGACGCATGCGCGCCAGATGTCTGGGCAAGGGCGCCGGCCACAAATCCTTTGATGGCAACCCCACTCGTACCCCAGACAGACGGTGCAATCACTTTCTCCCAACCGGCGAGAAACCACTGCGCGCCAACACTCATACGCAATACAAACCACAGTTCGGAGGCTCCTGTCGAACCCAGGAAGAACTTTGCAATCGCAGGCTCCGGGAAACGCCCCTCAGCTGGAGTTGGCTGCAAAGCAGAACGCTCCTGCGCATATTGCACAAAAGCCAGGATCAACGCGAGGGCAAACAGGATGAGTAAAGCGATACCCCAGTAATCATCGGCAGTCTGACCGGCGATGTTCCAGATAATATGGAACACTGTCCATGCTCCTGCGATGATGACGAGAGGAATACCTACCCAGAATATCGTACTTCTTTGACTTGACATAGCTCTCTTTCTCCTTTCGGATGAATTTCTGTCCTGTGAAACTCTTCACATTCAGAGAATAACTTTCTTCGCTCACAGCCAGATCACAAAAAGTACCTCTTAAATCACGAGCATTTCTCATTTTTTTGCCTGATTCTGGATAGAAAGAAAAGCGCATTGATACCGTTGGGAAGAAAGCAGGGTATCTCCTCACGTGTGGCGCCGCTGTTGAGACCTTTCACATAGGGCGTGAACGGTGATAGAATGAGCTTCCAGAAGCTGATTTTTGCTGAAAACAGCGGATTTCCAGGTGAAAGGTAGGCAAGACATGGCGTATAACGGACGGATTGCTATTGTTGGCGTGGCGGAGTCGGAATATGGGCGGGCGCCACATTTGACAGAGATGCAGATGCATGCGCAGGCAACATGGCGGGCGCTGGAGGAGAGCGGGCTGCGCAAGGAGGAGATCGATGCCGTCTTCTGTAGCTCGCACTCGTCAGGCATGCCAACGGTGATGCTGTGCGAATATTTGCAGATTTTTCCGCGCTATACCGATTCCACCTCTATCGGCGGCTCGTCTTTTGAGGCGCACCTGAACCATGCCGTTGCCGCCATCCGCGCAGGCAAGTGCGAGGTGGCCCTCATCACCTACGCCAGCACGCAGCTTTCCAGTCGCGGGCGCATGATCGGCACAGGCGGGCGACCGGCAAGCATCCCCGAAGACACCTATGAGTCGCCTTATGGCAACACGCTGGTCGGAGCCTACGCGATGGCGGCGCGCCGCCACATGTACCAGTACGGCACCACCTCTGAACAACTGGCTGAGATCGCCGTTGTGACGCGCCGCCATGCCGCGCTCAATCCGCTTGCCATGTACCGCGAGCCGATTACGGTGCAGGATGTCCTCAACTCCCGCCTGATCGCTGACCCGCTGCACCTGCTCGACTGCTGCGTGGTGAGCGATGGCGGCGGCGCGATTCTGGTGACAACGGAGGAGCGCGCCCGCGACCTGAAGCAGCGACCCATCTTCGTGCTTGGCAGCAGCGAGAGCCATACTCACGCCCATATCTCCCAGATGCCCGATCTCACCGTTACCGCCGCCGCCATGACAGCCCCACGCGCTTTCGCCGAGGCTGGCGTCACGCCCGACGACATCGATATGGCGATGATCTATGACTCATTTACTATCACCGTGTTGATTCTGCTGGAAGACCTGGGATTCTGTAAGAAAGGGGAAGGCGGCGCGTTTGTACAGGATGGACGCATCGCACTGGGCGGGCAACTGCCGATCAACACCGATGGCGGCGGCCTTTCGTCCAACCATCCCGGCATGCGCGGCATTTTCCTGATTATTGAAGCGGTGCGGCAGTTGCGCGGCCAGTGCGGCCCGCGCCAGGTAGAGGGAGCGCAGATCGCGCTGGCGCACGGCAGCGGTGGCCTGCTCTCCTCACAGGCCACCACAATTTTAGGACGCTAGCAGCAGCTTATCCCTGCTGTGGCGCAGCGGTGAAGAGAGCGACGTGGTTGCCGGTCCATCAGTCTTCAGGCATCTGCGCCAGCGAGGATTTGACCTCGACGTAGCGGGCGAGGATGAAGACGAGATCGGAGAGGCGGTTCAGGTAGCGCACAACCTCACCGTTTTCGATGACGCCATCGTGCAACAGCTTGACGGCCATACGCTCGGCGCGGCGAATGATAGTGCGAGCGAGATCGAGCGCGGCCCCATCCAGCGTATCGCCCGGAATGATAAACTTGTTGGGAATCTCTACTTCTCGCTTGAGGTTCTCTTCCACCTGTTCCAGGCGCTGTACGTGTTCAACGGTCATGCGGAAACCCATTTTTTCGTAGTTTTCCGGCGGCGTCGCCAGTTCGGCCATCAGCAGATAGAGTTCCTGCTGGATGCGGTAGATAATCTCTTTGACCTTCGAGTCCTGTGCCATCGCCCGCGCGAGGCCGAGGGCAGAGGTAGCTTCATCGACGGTGCCGAATGTGTCGGGGCGCGCATCGTATTTTGGCACACGCTGCTCGCCGAGTAGTCCTGTGTAGCCTGTATCTCCCGTGCCGGTTGTAACCTTTGCCAATGCTCTATCCTTTCCATACAGGACGTGATAGCCCATCCCTGCGTCCCTACGTCCCTGTTTTTACATAGCGATATGCCCGACTGATGCGCCGCCAGTCCAGTTCTCGCCCGCGTACCGGACGTTCCTCGTCTAATGGCTCAAGCAGGCTGGTGGAAAGGAAACGCCGCCGCAGGTTTGAGAGGTCGATCTGCTCGTCGGCAGGGAAAAAGGCTTTGTAGAGCAGCGCAGCCTCAGCCAGCGTCAGAATGCCGTCACCCTTTGCAGGCTCTTTGATCACGTTCAACGGTCGCGTCTCCCTGCCGCGCATGCCATATTCATCTGGCTGCCACCAGTTACTCCCATAGCCAGACGGTTGAGGGTCTACGGCGCCCATATCGGCAAGATAGCGCAAGACAATTTCAGGGTCACGCTGCACCTGCGAACGGAGGGCATGGAGCGCGGAGAGAACCAGCGGGCGCACATCGGCATCAATCGGGCGCTGACCAGACTCGACCTCGACCACCGGAGTCCAGCTCACCTGGAGGCTGGGGACGCCCTGCCGATGCAGGTCGGGGCGCAGTTCATCGCGATTGGCGCGCAACAGCACGCTGTGGATGAGCGAGACTGCCGCGCCCTGTTCCGTGCTGCCCCAGACGTAGACCTGCTGCTCCTGCCAGCCCGCCTTCAATTGCAGCAGCGCGGCCTCCGACGGCCAGAGCAGAAGCGCGTCAATCGTGCGTTCTACCGCATCCGGCACCGACTCGTTGCCCAGGACAATCCGCATGGGCGGCCCCCAGGGGCCATCACGCAATAGCACCCATAAAGACCAGTCGCGAATCGCGAAAATAACCACGCTCGCCGTCACAATCAAACGGCGCGGCACGCTCTCACGCGCCGACTGCGATTCCACAGAAGATTTTTGCCCGGTAACAGGTGTACTCATACGTACTTCATCCAGAGTATTTATTGATGGTCTGTTGACCATCGAAAATGTATCTTTACTATAGCACCGAAGAACTCTCTTTGTCACCCCCTGCTTGACTACTTTTTTTTGACTGTCTCCCCACCTGTGGCTTGATCGGCAATTGCTCAACATCCTCCAGATAATAAAGGTTGCCCGCTTCTGCTTCAACCGCTGCCACTAATTTGCCTCTCTGGTATAATCTGAATATAGCGTTACGGCTGTAGTTTCGGGTGAAACCCATTGCAGCGGCGCGCTCACTCAAAAGACGCGCTGCTTCCTGAGCGCCTACTGCGGGCTTGCCGTTGACGATGGTTGGCTTCTCTTCTTTTCTCTTGCTCACTCTTCTTCCTCTCTTTGAAACAGGTATCTGAGAAAGAGTATATCACCGTTCGTCAACATTTTCAAGTCCCTCAGTAAAATTACTTACCTTCTTAGTGTGAATAGAGTGGCCTGAGTACCCCGCCATCGCGCGAACAAGCCCCGGAAACACCGCCGCTATGCGTATAGCTGCCGTTGGCGCACTCTGCCACATAGCCCCGCGTCGCGGACCAGAACGTCGAGACGCAGGCAAAGTAGTTGCAGAATGCCGGATTCGGATTGTAAATCAAGTTTCCCGGTGAAAAATTATAGCACCAGGGATTGCCGTTCACCCCGACACAGGGCGTGGGCGTTGGTTTGGGCGTCGCTCGCGGCGTGGGCTGACTCGTCGGAACCGGCTTTGGAGTTGGCTTTGGCGTCGGACTCGGAGTTGGCGACGGAGTTGGCGACGGAGTAGTTGTTGGCGCTTGCGTTGGCGTGGGACGTGAAACCTGTTGTTGGCGCGTTGCAGTTGGCGTAGGTAGCGTCACTGTCTTATTGCCGCCACTCGATGCCGCAACGCTCAGGGTGCAGCACGAAAAGATGAGCAGGAGCGTAAGGCAGCCGAGTCCGAGTTTTGCGCCTCTGGATCGTCGCCTCCACCACTGGCCGAACCGCTGATGCGGTAGCGGCTTTTGTGGCTGCGCTGGTTGTCCATAGAGCGGACGGGTGTACGGCGGTTGCGACCCGGCTTGTGTTGGCTGATTGTGTGGGTCAACTGTTCCCATAGAAATAATCCCCCTTTGAGTTTTGCTTTTCCCCACGTAAGAGCTTTTGCAGTATACCCCAACCATTTACGTTTTTCTATAAGACAAGTGTTCTAAATCGGTTTATGAATAAATCTTTATCTTTCTCATGCGCTGATCTAGCTTGACAGGCCAATCGGTCTTTTTGTGTTGGCTTGTCACTACGTAGAATGTACTATCTCTACCAGGTGTAGGTATACATGCTGGTAGAACATCTGAACCTTCCCACTCGTGCTATCCTGTAACTGAGCATAGGGAAGTTCAATCTATTTCAAAAGGGGGATTCTATGCAGAATCAGCCAGAAACGACGGTCAAAACCTACCACAGTGCAAAGGAATTTGAGCAGGATCAGCGAAAGATGGCGGCGCAGGGCTGGCAAGTCACCACGACTACCAGCAACCAGCCGCGTGCTGGCATCGGGCGCACACTCGCCCTCGGTGTCGTGGGCGCGGCGATATTTCGCCAGAAGCCAGAGATCATCGTCACCTACCAGCGAGATCAGGCCAACATCCCGCCTCCACCGTCACAGATGCCGGAAGGACTCTCCTTCAGCGAACAGGTCAAGTGGAAGCAAGATAGGCAAGCAGCAAAGCGTGGTATGCCACCCGGCCTCTCCTTCAAGGAGCAGGTAGAGTGGCACAAACAGCAGCGCAAGAAGCCGTAGTGGCCTGTGTTCGTCTTCAGGAAAAGCCCTGTGAGAGCAACTCTCACAGGGCTTTTGTCATGCCAACGAGTTTTTGCAATCTCCGTAAAATTCATCAGAAAAAGCCCAAAAACCCCTTGACAATATCATCGTATGATGATATTATTAGAGTGTCAGAGATGACAAACGAAAATAAAAATCAGCAAAGGGGAAACTCACAATGAAGACTCAGAAGACTCGCAAGCCTACCGAAATCCAGCAGCCCGTCGTATTTCGTTGCACCGACAAGGCGATGGGGAAGTGCCTCGGTTACGGGGTCAAGAGCGACCGTACCAGCGACACCTACCACGTGACCTACAACTACCGCCTCCACCGCTATGAATGCACTTGCCCCGCGACCTGCGAGTGCAAGCACATCCGCGCGGTCAAAGAAGTGGTCGAGGCCCGCAAGGGCAGGGAAGAGGAAGCGGCCCCCGCCGCTTCCTACGACGTGGTAGCGGAAGCGGTCGCAGCCGTTGAGGCTGCTGAGAATGCCGCTCTGGACGCAGCCTACGAGGTACGCGGGTCGGAGATGGCGGGCCGTCGCCCGCAAACGCAGCCCCGGCCTGTAGGTTGCGACCGCTGCTTTGAGTGCGGTCACTGGCAGCGTGGCGCGGATGGAAAGTATCTCTGCCCGGAGTGCCTCTCCGAACTGGCAGAGATCGCCTCCCGCAAAGCGCATGCCACCTGCGATTTTTGCGGACGTAACCACAAGAGCAGCACCTGCTACCTGTAGATAGAGTGAGACGGGGAGGATTGCCCTCCCCGAAAGGAGAAGATCATGACAGAGTACATTCTTTCCGGCAATGGCAGTGTGTTTCGTCGCATCGTTCGCTCTCAGCGCCTATTCAAAGGCGTGCGTGTCGGGGCAATCCATGATAAAGGCTATCTCGTCATGGTTCGCCTTGATGGTGGCCTCTGGACGCCCATCCACGTTATTCGCAAATTGTCCTAGTAGTCGAGTAGCCTGCCAACTACATCCAGAGGCGCGCCGACAGGGTAGGTCTGGTGATGCTGGCAGGCATGGGGGCGGGAAATGTACAAGGAGACATGGATTGAAAGCCAGTGGGGAAGCGAAAGCGACCTGCTTCCCCACGTTGAGGACGACTTACGAGCGGAAGGGGTGCATGGGATGATTGAGCGATTGCGGGCGATTGGCCTGATTGAAGAATGCATCAAGGACGAGGCCAACGCGAGTTTCCCCTGGTGCGGGCGGCGTATCCTGCGCATCTTCCGCATCAATGGATCACAGTTCTACGAGGTGTTCGTACAGGGCTTGCAGGTACCGGTCATTGTCGAGGTGTTTGTCGAGAATGACATTGCCGTGCAGGCCGATGAGGAGATCATTTTTCAGAGGTGATCTATGCAAATTCTTGAGGTAGTTTTCGGGCGCGTGAACATCAAGGATGATTCCGGCTTTCACAGCCACGTCGTCCTGCAAGGCGATGGACGACTGAAATGCCGCTCGTCGCGCTGCAAGGCGCGCAACCATTTCACGTGCGAGCATGTGGCGTTCGTCCAGTCTCAAAAGGTGGTCTTCCCTGAGTTGCCGCCACTCAGGGAAGAGGATTTGGCGGCGCTGATCGATGAGTAGGAAGGAAGGAAGTCATGGAGAAAGAGTTTCCCGTTTCTGTGTTCCCGCCGGTCATCCCCTACGAGGAGGGGGACGAGCTGCTCCACACGGCGGAGAACGGCTATCAGTGTTCCGACCCGACGTGTCCCTGCAATGCGCCAGAGGGCCGGATAGCGCGGCTCATCGAGGAGTCCGTGCGCGCAGAATTTCGGCGCACGGATACGAGCGGGCTGTCGTTGTTGTAGAAGAGAGGAGAAAATCATGGAACAATCCACTATCAAGCGCTTGCAAGGTGAGGCGCAACAAGCCTATGACCGTTTGCCGTCAGAAGACGCTGGCCCCTACCTGCAGGCGGTCATGCAGGCTGAAATCGCGCTGCAACTGGCGCGCCAGAGCGAACTGTTGGAAACGCAGAACAATATCTTGTATGGCATTCTTACCATGCTGCAATCTCTGGAGGAGTGCAGTATCATGACGCAAAGGAAGTAGCGCATTGTGGATGAGCGGCGCGTGCGATTGCCGCTCATCCGTTCTTACAGTCGAGGTGAAAAGCATGACACAATCGTTAATTTCTTTCTCGGATGAGCAACTGGCGCTTATCCGAAACACCGTTGCCAAAGGCACGACACCCGACCAGTTCCGTCTCTTCATTGAGGTCTGCCGCTATCATGGCCTCAACCCGTTTGCGCGGCAAATCTACGCCGTTGTGCGCAGTGGGCAAATGGTCATTCAGACCAGCATCGACGGCTACCGGTTGCTGGCAGAGCGATCTGGCAAATATGCCGGGCAAATCGGCCCGCAATGGTGCGGAGAGGACGGGCAATGGGTTGATGTGTGGCTCAAGGATAGCCCGCCCGCCGCTGCGCGTATTGGGGTACTGCGTACCGGCTTTCGAGAGCCGGTCTGGGGCGTGGCGAAATTCAAGAGTTACGTCCAGACGAGCAGCCCGCTCTGGGGCAAGATGCCCGATGTCATGCTGGCGAAATGCGCTGAGTCGCTTGCGCTGCGCAAGGCATTTCCCGCCGAAATGAGCGGGATTTACACGAAAGAGGAAATGGAACAGGCCGACGAGCCACTTCCGCTCGTTGAGGCGCTGCCCGCGCAGGTGGTCGAGTCTACAACAGTGGAAGCAAAGCCAGAGCCAGTAGAACCGTCGCCTGTCACCGACTTACGCGACGCTGCCTCCCCCACCGAGCAGCAACTTGCCACAATCAAGCGCCTGTGTGAGCAGACGAACACGAAGCTTGCCGGAGCGCCCGAAACATTTGGCGCGGCGGCAAAGATGATTAAGAATCTCTCTCAAATCTTGCAGGAGAGTCGTCGCCGTGAAGTTGCGAAAGCGCAGCAGAAAGCGTCATAGTCGAACGTGAGAGAGCAGATCGCACCTGCTCTCAGAAAGGAAAATCTCATGAGCAACAAACTTGCTATCATCGATATCGACAATGTTATTGCCAATCCGGCGGCGCGCTTTGCCCGTGCGGAAGAGGAGAAACAGGAGTACCTCAACGACCCTGATTCGTTTTCCGACCCTCGGACAGCAACGGATGTGTACTGGCGCACGGCCTTTGACCCTGAACTGGTGGCGCTGGATACATTGATTGAAGGCGCGAATGAGGCGCTGAATCGTCTCTACGGGGACGGCTATGACATCTATCTGCTCAGCAGCCGTCCTGAAGCCATGCGAGAGGCGACCCTCGCATGGCTGGACGCGCAGCATATCCGGCGCTACTGGTATGATGACCGGCTCGTTTTGAAGCCCGCCGCCGCGCAATACACCAAAACGGTCGTCTGGAAAGCGAGCGTCATTCATATGCTCGCTGCCATGCAGGAAGCCGAGGAAGTGCTGGTGATCGATGATGAGCAGGCCATCATCGATGAGGTCATGCGCTTTGCCGATAGCGTGCCGTATTCCATCAAGTGCTATCGGAGTTTGAGGATGGAAGAAGAGGCGGGGTCAAATGATGGCAAACCCTTCTGAGAATGAGCTTCGGCTTGCCGCCATCGTCGCCTACACGAATCGGCAAGAGTCCTGGGCGCGTGATATGCGCCTGCGCATCTACGCTGATCTGGTAGTGCGCTTCGGCAAAGAACACCGCGCTACGATCATTGCTGCTTGCAATCAGTACAGGCAGTGGTATCAGTGGACGCTGGAAAAGAGCGGGACGAAAGCGGCGGTGATCGAGGCGATAGAACAGGCGCTGGCAAAGCAGGCTCAAGAAATGGAGAGTAGGGTCGATACGTAAAGAGGGAGTGACGTTTTCCGTTGATGCCGCTCTCCGTGTCAACGCCGAGGTAGAGCGGCGCATCACCGCGCTCTTGCAGCAGATTGCCAGGGGCTGCGAGTTGTGGGAAGTCGTGGCGGCGTTGACCGAGATACTAGAGGAGGTGCTATGAGCCTCTCAATCGGCCTTGCTCTCCTCATCGCCTTTCTGCTCGGTATGGGCATCGGGCGCACGATGGGCGAATCGGTGGCGTGGGAGAGGATGGAGGAAAGAGAAGATGATGAGCGAACAACTTGATCTGTTTGGAGAGCCGATTGTGGAAGTTCCCCCGCAAGTTCCACAAAAGCCAGAACGCGGCATCAACCCGTGCCTTGCCCTCTACGGCCCCGGCCCGCAAGGGCAAACCTGTAAAGGCTGTATCCACCTGCGCTATCTGACATCGGCTAACCCGAATGCGCGGCATTGGAAATGCGATCTCAGAAAAGTGACACACGGCGCGGCAACTGACCACAAAGTACGTTGGCCTGCCTGTGGAAGATACGAGCGGCGCACTGAGGAGTATCACGGCAGCTAATCCATTTTGCGAGTCGGTTGAAAGAGGAAGGTCATTCGCAACCTTCCTCTTTTTGTGTTGCATCAATGCTCGTATATGTACCGGATAGACGGGTAGAAATAGATAATAGATGCAATTGCCGAAGTTCCGATATTTTAAGCATATCAGCACTTCGGGGTATCATACCTGCCAATTCCTGACAGGACGTTTGCGCAACCTCTTTGCTGTCTGTCAATGATGTAAACGCTGATTTTATATTCCCCTGATTCGCTCGTCTCTTCTGTAGAGTAGGAAAGTGGAGCGCGTTTGTGTAGGATGTTATACTGGAAATGTCGGTACATGACACCGCTCAGAAGGTGAGTGCGCATAGACCTGAAGCTCCGTGCAATGCGGACGCCTGAGCAAGCCGCCCGTGGCTCAGTAGTAGAGCGCCTAGGCCATCCCTGTAGAGGGCAGTTACCGCTGGAGGAAGTCGCGGGTGCAAATCCCGCCGGGCGGTTTGACAACCGTAAGCCCGCCGTGGGCATACCAATACGAGGGCCGGGAAAAGGCGTAGGTTCAACACCTACGCCTTGACTGTCTCTAATGAGCGGTAGAAAGCAATCTCTTCTGCTGACAGGTACTCCTCTACCGGCCTCTGTTCCCACTCAGGCGGCTCTATCCCGCCCGGCTCGCGACTCACATTCTCCGCGTGTCGCACACAGATGTATGCCGTCTCATCTCGCACCTGAGCGAGCGTTTGGCCACGCGCAAGCTGTGCCTGAAGAAATGCCGCGTCCTCACCTCTACTTGTATCCTCAAATGGTACAGCTTCCCACAACTCGCGCCGGAACATCAGCGTTCCACAGCGCACGCTGTAGCCAAACAGGGCGTCATGCACCTGCTCCGAGGGCGACCAGAGGCTCATGTCTGCTGTCCTGAGCAAGAGGGACATATAGAGGCCGGAAAGCTGCGCGCTTCCCTCTACGATGGGCATAGCCTGCACAAAAAGCCGATGCGGGCGGTAGATATCGTCATCGTCCATGAAGGCGATGATCTCTCCATACGCTTGCCGGACGGCGATATTGCGCAGTTCTCCTATCACGAGCTGCCGCCCTGGTCGCCAGTCATGCCAGATACGATCATCCCCAAAAAGAAAGCTGACATCAGGCATTTCCTCGCTGTTATCCACGATGATGAGTTCCTTGCGCGGGTACGTGCTGGCCTTGAAATAGCGCACGGCCTGTTCCACAAAGCGCGGCCTGTTGCGCGTGGGCATGATGCAACTTATCAGGGGAAGTTCGCTCATACCACCACCTGCATCTGTGTTGGCCTGCGTGTCGTCTTGAGGTGTGTCAGGCGCTGCAATGCCCGCCGCCGGGTGCGTAGCCTGCTGGCATAGAGCGCATTCTTTTCACAGCGGCGTATCCGGCGCCAGTTGAGCGGCCTGCGGCGTATCCATTTCATGTTAGCCCCCCATGTCCGGCTCGTCCGGCGGCGCTGACACGGGCGGCTTGCGTTGTGGAAGCTGAATGGGTTTCGGCGGCTGCACGGCGTTCGTCGTCACGGTACGCCCCACCGCTGGACGCAGTTGTGTGATCTGCAAATCGGCTTTCACGATGCTAAAGACGTGCGACTTGAGGAAGGGCAAGTAGCCGCTCGTCCAGGGCTTCAGACTGTGCAGCGAGCCGCTAATGAGCAGGGAGTACGCGCCGCTAAAGGCCGTTGCCAGGGTCTGGACGTTCGTGGTGTCGGAAAGTGTGATTTGATGGGCAACTGCCATGTTTGCCAGCGCGGCAAGCACAAGGATGACCCAGGCGATTGTTCCGTTCACGGCCTCCGACCAGCCATCCTGAGAGAGTATGCCGGCTACAGACGAGCCGATTGCTGAAAGCACAACGGGGCTAGCAAGGATTGCCAGTGATTGCTGAAGAGAAGGGTTCATAATCACCTCGTTATGGATGAGATAAATTATACAAGAATTACACAAGGTTATTCGTGTCGCGCGATGGCGGCATTCGCGCTCATGGTTGCCAGATTGAGCATTGCCTGCTTCCCACAGCGGCATTCACCGTCATAAAGGAGCCAGCACTCGCACACATCCTGCTCAGGCGCAGGTGTCACCGGAACAGGCGTCATCGTGGGCGCGCTCCCTCGCACAATCTCATCCCTGTGAATGGTTGCGGTCATGCGATGGAAGTACACCTTTTGTAGAGAGCGTTTGAGTGCGCGCATGGCTATCTCCTTAATGGCGCCGTTAAAGTGTTCCTACCCTTTGTAGCCAAGCTGTTTCAGGACATCCAGGAATGCCTGATCTTCCTGGCTATCGGCTTGCTGCATGGCACTGATAATGGCCGTGCGTTCCGCTTCCCGCCGCGCCTTGACGGTAGAAAGCAAGGTCGTCGCCATTGTCGTGATGTCCGGTTGCGGAACAGGCCACTTTTGATCTTCTCCGTTGACGGAGAAGCGGAAATCCGCGGGCGGCGCGCTCACTTTGGGCGGCATGACCCCGAAGGCGGCGACGATCTTGCCCTGTACAATGCCCGTTCCGCCCGCCGTATCATTCCACATGACCGGCGTGGGGAAGGGCAGCGGCGGACATTGCGCAGCGGGGTCAAGAATAAGCGTCCAGGGATGATCGCTATAGCCCCCAAGTCGCACAATCGCATGAGCATGGCCCGCCGCCATGTAGGGATGCAGCGGCTTGCCGTCGGATGTAGCAAGCTTGCTACCGTCTTCAAGGAAGAGCAGCACCGGAATACCATTCGTATTGGTCATCGCTGCCATTTCATGGCGCAGCGCGTCTACGTCGTTCAGGGCAATCACAGGCGCGAGGTCATGCGTTCCGATATGTTGAGTCGCGCACCAGGACAGGGCCTGTGCAACGGTGAGTGGCGTGGCGTTGTCGCTGGTATCAGACCCTGCGAACTGGCTGTAAATCTGGCTGGCAAGGTTGGCAAGGTTGGGCCAGCGGTTCGGGTAGGCAAAAGCGGCGAGGGCGGCTAAACACGAGGCGGCGTCCCTGGCCTCGCTCTTGCCGATTTCATAACTGCTGATATGCGGAACACCGGAGATGAGATGATAGTCAGTTTGCGTCACGGGTGGTTTTCCTCCTGTTGGCTGCGGTTTCGGCTTGACGGGCGTGGGTGCAGGTTCTGGGATAGGCACATCGCCTGCATGCCACATGGCGTTGAGCGACTTTGTAAAGGTGGGATTGGCCGTCGCCTGCTTGTATTCCCACATCCAGAGCGTCGTATGATGCCGCTCCTGCGCGGTATGCAGCACGGCGGTGGGGTCATTGCCCTGAAATTCCTTGTTGATTTCGAGGGCGGGCTGAATCTTGCCCTCTAAATTCCCGTATTGCCCCTCAACGCTGGCAAGCCACACGGTGTACTGCTGAGGCACCCACACGTCTACCACGCTCTGTAGGTTGTGGATGACGCCCTGCCAGTTCTGCTGCACGGGGTCCGCCCACGTCGTGACGGAGAGCGTCCCGCTATGGCCGTGCATGCGCCCTGCGAACTGGATTGCGCCCTCGGTGGCCCCGTTCCACTCGACTTCCATATCCGCGCAGGCCGCCCCGCACACCGCAAGCATTTCGCGCAAAATATCGCACTCCGCGTTGATCTGAGCAATGCCGAAATGGGGGCCGTAGCAGTAGGAAAAGGGGAGATAGTCGCAATGCTCAGCAAGCACGGCCTGATGCTCCGCTTTCAGGGTCGCGGCGTCACGGTACCATTTCTGAGTACCGTTGGCGCGCTTGGGGGAAATCGCATCGAATCCGAGGGCATGCGCCTCTCTGGCGGCGCTTGCGAACTGTGCAGGCGTCCATGATAGGCACTCGTTGCCGATAAATAGTACAGAGCGGTGTGTCATACCCTTCCAACCCTTCCTCCTCAACTTCTCTCAACAGTATAGCAAGACGGGATAAATTGGGCGTAATGCTACAATGGAAAGAGATATGGATGAAAGGAGACGGGAAATGGAGCAATTGACACTCACCCCGTTAGAACTGCATGTTCTGGCGACGCTTTATAACGCCTACATCTGGAAACATCCGTGTCCTGATGAGGCAACACGGATACATCAGGAAGTTATAGCGGAGAAGGTGGCAAAGTTTGCCGCGCGGATCGATGCCATGCCAACAGGAACGGTTGTCACGCTGACAGCTATCCAGAAAGCGAGCAATCATGAGCGATGAGGACAAAGAGACGGTTGAGGTGATAAGCGGACTTGAGTTCTCGCAAGAGGTTCGGTTTCGCCTGCTCAGCATCTACTTCGATTGGCGCGCACAGGGCCATGATGCGCATACCGCATACTATAGCGGCGTGATTGGCTATCTTCAGAAAGTGACGAGATGAGCAATCCGATTGACTGGCAAACACTCTCAGCAGAGGAACGGGATAAACTGGTACACGAGCGAATTATGGGCTTATCGATAGAGCCATGCAAAGATGGGGAAATCAATATACGCTATGGCGGCTACTGGGAATGCTCATGCGGTTGGATGAGTCCAGAAACACTAGATCACTACGATGATGGGCCGTTCGTTGCACATGACAGGCCCATTCCTGCCTATAGTACTGATATGAGCGCGGCGTTATCTGTACTCAAGTATGCCGTGCAAGTCGAGGTAGCATCTGACAAGGAAACGCTTACCTATGAGTTATTTGGGACAACGTGGGGTGATTTAAGCGCATTCCAGGCCATTGATATCGTCTGTACATGGACGCCTGTGCAGGTCTGTCTTGCTGTCCTGAAAGCTGTTGGCATGACCATAACCTAATGGTGTGGCAGGTTGTTGTAAATCGTCAGAATCGCCGTGACGATAAAGAGCAGGATGGGTACAGCGTTGGCAACGAGCCACTGAAGGAAATCGAAGCGTTTCTCGTCCAGTTTCTTCATTGCCTCTTCCAGAATGCGCACGCGCCCTGGCAAGTCCTGTGCTTCATGCTCTTTGCGCGGGATGAAGAAGGTCATGGCGTCCGTTTGCCAGGTTGCTATCTGGTTGAGGCGGCTGGTCATCTCCTGTCGCCAGGTGATCTGGTCATTTTTGAGGACTTCTAAACTCGTGGTGAGCGTGGCTACCGTCGTGGTCAGCGAACCGATTTGCGCCGCCTGTTGCGCCATGAGCGTTGCGCTCTGATCTAGGCGGCTCGCAATGGTGGTCAGCATCTGCGATTGCACGGCCTGTTCTCGAAGCAACCGGTTCACATCCTCGTGCAACCTGTCCATATCCATCTCCGGCTCCATTTCCCCGCGTCCTCTTTCTAGCCCGTCTCAGAAGGCGCTCATTTCCCTCTCAATAGTGTACCCGCGTGGCTAATTGATAAGAAACACGTAATCGTTGGTGAGGCTGGCCGCGCTCGTCTTCGTGATGCTGTAGCCCGCGTGCGTTTCCAGCGTGCCGCTATTGGCCGCCCCGGTCGCCGCGCCTCCAAAGAGGCCAGCATTTGTGTACGTCCCATTGCCCTGACTGGTGGTGAAAAGCGTGGACACCGTGATCTGATTGCCGCTCTGCGTAAAACTCGTCGGCGCTTTGCGGAACAGTTCAGAGGCGAGGCTGCTATCCCCGGATGTTGCCCCCGTAAACGCGCCTGTTCCCACCGCGAAGTATTTCATGCTGGATGCATTGATGCCGCTCGTGAGAATAAGCTGTTTGCCCGGCGGAAGTATCATGTTTTCGGATCTGAAAATGGTATATTTGTCGCGCTCGCGCTCTAAGAGGCGCGGCCACCACTTCAGAAACTCTTCTTCTGTTAGATCAGGCGGCAGGAACCGCGCGATCAATATGCCCTTCACGCTCAACACCTCCATATCAATGTCCCGTTACCCCGCCGTCCGTCACGCTGAAGACTTCAATCACGGCGGCATGCTCTTCCAGCACGGGCGCAATCGGCTGGCTACTCGTCTGCTGGCCCTGTCGCTGGATTGAGTTCAGTATATTGGTCAGTTGCTTGTTATAGGCCCCCAACTGCAACTGGTACTCCCAGATTTCCTGAAGCAACTCGTTCACGCCCCGGTAGTAGACCGTGCTGGACTGGCATAGCACAGGCGTATTGTTGTAGCCGTCCCACGGCGCGGTAAGCGGAACCATTGCCGTCGGCTTCACCTCGTATTCCGTGTAAACCTGAATGGTTTTCTGCCCATAAGAAAACTGGATAAGTTCCGCTATCGCTCGCTGCACCGCACCCGCAATCGTCACCAGCGAACTATCCGAAAGGAAGCGGTCAAAGATGCCGCTATGCAGGCTGGACTTGTAGAAAGAGACCGATTGCGCATCAGTCACTCTCACCTTGACGACTGCCGTTTTCAGATAGGTCACAGCGATAGCCGCCGCCGCTGCGGGTGCGCTCACAAAGCTGATGGTCTGACTGCTGTTTGACCATGACACATCATAGCTTCCGCTTGCCGAGACGCCTGAGATGCCCAGACGCTGCGCCGTGCCATTGACCGTAATCGAGATCATCGAATAGGGCTGTGCTGAGAGCGTGAAGTCCTTTGTGGAGCCATCCCCCGTGAAGTTATCGGGCGGCGTGCCTACGCCGAAATTGCCCCCTGTCACCGTTACCCGATTGGCGATCTGTGTGCCATCCCTGTTGTTTTTATACGCAAAGAACGGTACCACGCTGATATAGTCAATCGCGTTGGTATCCGATGAGAGCGCGTAGGGCGCGCTGTGATAGCCCAGCCATTTGTAGTGCAATTCGAAGTAGGGGTCAACATACCAGACATAATTCGAGTTGCCGGTCAGCGCGTTCATCACGTCTCTGGCTGTGCCTTCTAAGATCAACTGGTCAAGCGTCACGCCCGCGACGGCATTGTTGTAGCGTTTGATGCTGTTCGGGAAGTAGGTAGCCAGCAGGCTATCGATGATGTCCAGATCGAGCATGTTCTGGTAGTTGACGTTGACGCCCGTACTTTCAAAGAGGCAGGCGGGACTGGACGCCGTGATTTGCAGCATGCGCTCGCCGCCCGCGCCCACGCCGCCCAGAAAGTCATCGCCCTCTATGTCGGTGATGAAACCGGCAAACTTGCGATTCTGTCGAACAATCGTTCCATCAGGGAGCGTGTAGGCATTCGGGTCAGTGGCGATGGCGGGCGACGGATAGGAATAGGGGTAGCCTGCAAGAAACATCGGCTCCAACTGCTGATCGGAGAAGGTGGCCGCGCCGCTATTGGTTCCACTCGTGGTGACAATGCCAAACGTCACTTCCGCAAAAGCGGCCCCTGATGGCGCGTCACCTTGAATGAAGATGCGCTGCGTGACCCCGCCTGTCGTGGTGTAGTCCTGCTCTACGGTAGTGCCGCCGATGACGTTTGAGCCAGCATCGAGATACTTCAGGCGGATAAAGGCGTAGCCGCCCGTGAAGTCGCTGGTGATATCCAGATTGATGCTGTACATGTAGGACTGAGCAGGAACGGTGAGTTGCGCCTGTGTGGTCTGGCTAAACGAGTTCTCGCCCGTGCTGGCGTTGCTCACGCTCATCTGGATATCGTTAGTGGCAATGCTGGTAGACGCCCCTCCCAGCGTCTGCGCAACGTGCGGCGACGCACCACCGCCGGTGAAATTCGGATTGACGAGCAGGTTGTGCGCAGGGTGCGAGGCCAGGGTATCATCCAGAATGATGACGAGCTGGCGCTCTGCAATCGTGGTCGGGCTTTCGCGCTCAATCAGGTTAAACTGCGTCTGCGCAATCGGATCGCCCGCCGTGCGCTGGATTTGCAGCGGAGAGCCAGAAATGGTTGAGCCGCTTTTCACGCCGGTCAGGTCGACATCGGGCGTCCTGTCGCGTCCCCCGATAAACACAAAGGCCATTTACCAACTCCCTCCGTGCCACGCATTGCCGTTGTTGCCCTTGAACTTCTTGGTCATGCGCGCCTCTACGACATCTGCAATCTCCTGTGCCTCGCTCTTGCTGCGCTGCCCGTTCACCTGCACGGTGATGGTGTTGTGGTAGTGGTGTGTCCCGCCCCCACTGCTCGCAATCTGTGCAGGGCCTGCGGATGCGGGCGCGCCCATCGTTTGCGCCACAGGCTGCATGGCAAGGTTGACGGCGGCTTGCAGCGTCGGAATCGCGTCCACCACGCCCTGTGAGAAGCCCTTGACCATATTTTGCCCCCACTGGATGATGAAGCGGCCCTCCCCTTCTTTTGTGGGGCTGTGGAAGCCCAGTAGTCCGGCAATGGTGGAAAGCACGTTGCCTACGGCGTTTTTGAGATTGCCCAGCATCGACAGGATACCGTTGATGAAGCCCTGTAGCAGATTGGCCCCCCATGAGAGGGCCTGACTCGCAAGATTGCCAAACCAACTGGAAAAATTGTTCCACAGTGAGGAGAGCGGACCAGAGATGTAGGTTGACCAGGCGTTCACAAAGAAGCTGGAAATCTTGCTCCACATGGTCGACACATCCGCAACGATGGTATTCCAGATGCCACGCAAGAAGGAAACAACTGTATTCCAGATATTCTGTATTCCCGTCCACTCCATTTGCAGAAAGTTGCTGATGGTGGCGGTGATCGTATTCCAGATACCTGTTGCCAGCGAGGAAAGGGCATGCCAGACGCTTCCTAGCCAGGAGGTGATCGTGTTCCAGATGTTCTGAATCCCTTGCCATTCGGTCTGTACCGCCGTCCGAATGGCCGTCGTAAGATCGTTCCAGAGCGTCTGGGCGTCGCTTACCAGCGTCTGCCAGGTGTTCGTCACCCAGGAGACAATCGTGTGCCAGGTTGTTTGCAGCCACGAGCCGAGGGCGGTGAAGAGATTGCGGATGAAATCAACGAGGTCTTTGAAGTAGTAGTTGTGGTTATAGAGCCAGCTAAACCACCCCACGACGGTCTGAATGGCTGTGCTGATGGCGCTCGTGATATTGTTCCAGATCGACTTTGCCAGCGAGACGATGCCGTTCCAGAGATTGGACAGGAATTGCTTGACCTGCGTCCAGTGGGTGATGATGTAGAGGACGGCCAGGCCGATGGGGCCGATGATGACGGCCAGCAGTACCATGCCCACGACGCGGGCGACACTCACGATGGCATTCCAGACAGCCACAAAGAATTGTTGTATCCCTGTCCAGACGGTGTGAAAAAAGGTGCCAATGGCCGACATGACCGAACCGAACCACGAGGAGAAGGCCGACCAGACGCCCTTGAGCCAGGAGACGATTGCGCCCCAGTGCTGGATGGCGAGAATAATCCCGGCCACCACGAGGCCGATAGCGGCCCCTATCGCCAGAATCGGCCATGTCGCGGCCAGCGTGGCGATAGCGGCAGCCCCGGCGGCTGTTGCCCAGGCGATGAAGCCCGTAATGAGGGCCGGAACGCTTGCCAGGAAGGCCACGAAGGCCGAAACCGCCATGCTTACCAACACGGCGCTGAGCATACCAAGTGGAATAAGCAAGGCCAGGGCGGCAACCTGATTTTGCCGGAAGAACGTGATGATGCCCGCGCCTGCGGAAACGACGCCTCCGATGACGGTACCAATGCCAGAGAGGACGGTACCCACCGCACTCATGGCGTTTTGCAGCCGATTGCCAGAGGCAAGCCACGCCGCGAAGGCCCCGATGCCAGTAGAGACTTTCGAGAGCAGGCCCGTTACCACCGGCAAGAACGCGCTTCCCACCACGATTTGCAGGGATTGGAAGGCCGCGCCCGCCTTTGCCAGTTGGAAGTTCAACCCCTGCTGCGCGATGTTGAACATTTGCTGCGTCGAGGCCCCATTCTTCATCGTGCCGGTGATACTGCTAATGGTCGAGTTCAATGTCCCGTAGTGGTTGTTGAGGAAGGCGACGGAGTTGGCAACCTGCGAATTGCCCCCTAAGAGTTTGACCAGTTCCTGGTGGTTGCCGTTCGTGATCTGGTTAAGGTAGGCCAACTTCTGGGCAAAGTCCATGCTTGCATATTTGCTTGCATCAAAGGACAGGCCAAGCTTTTGCGCATTCGTTGCCAGTGTGCCTGCTTTGCCATAGAGCAGGCTCATATCGGCGGAGAGCCACATGGAGGCCTGCCGCGCTGAAATGCCGGAATTGGTGTACACATCGAGGGCGGCGTTCAGATCGGTAAAGTTGTGCTGCAACATCTGGGCATTGCCGCCCGCCGCGCTGACCGAACCCGCAATTTTACCGACGACGGAGCCGTACTGATCCCAGGTCATCACGCCATTTTTGACGGTGGCGTTCAGTTCGTCCATGATGTTGCCGGACTGACTGCTTTTCAGTCCCAGGGCGTTCAGACTGCTGACGAGCGCAAAGCCCGTCGTGGAGGCGTCCACATTGGCGGCGGCGGCGGTCATGGCGCTGTACTTCAGCACCGTGAGCGCATCCGCTCCTTTGAAGCCAGCTGATGACACGAAATACAGAGAGTCGGCCAGGGCCTTTGGCGCAACGCCCCACTGCGGCGCGTCCTGCAAGATCGACTGACTCATGGAATCGATCTGACTCTTCGTCATGCCCACATACGCCTGCACCTTGAGCATGGAACTCTGAAAATCCGAGGCGGCTTTGACCGAGATCACGCCAAAGGCGACGGCGGCAACCGCCCCGATCAGGGTGAGTTGCACGGCAAGGCCAGCCAATCCTAACGCCGCCTGTCCCGCGCCCTGTTTGAGCGCGTCCATGCCAATCGTGCCTTCCGTGCCAAGATTGCGCAATCCAAAGACGAGGTTGCCCGCCCCTTGTTTGAGCATGTTGAATGATTTGCTCGTGCTAAGCAGGGTACCGAGAATGGTTTTCATGCCCATGCCGGTGCTGTTGGAGGCCGCGCCCACAGCGGCAACGGAGACAGCAGCCGTTCCGGCGCTGGCGTCCACCCCTGCCAGAGAGGCATCTACCGTTCCGAGCGCGGTGTCCAGGCCAGCCAGCGAACCAGTTGCGGGAACCGTCGAGATGGTGATGTCATCGATGGAGGTGGCAGCCGCTGCGGCACTCGCATCCAGACCGCCAAGTGAAGCATCCAGCGTTGAGGTAGCATCGATGAGGGCCGCAAACTCGGCCTCTTCCTGGGCTGCGGCGGCAAGGAAAGCATCGGTTGAGCCAGCTAGTCCATCCATACCGGCAGCGGTGCCGGCCAGTGAGGAATCTAGCATGGAGAGGGCGCTATCGAGGGAAGCAGTCGCGTCCTCAATATCGGTGAAGGAGACGGTGGCGACGGAGGAGAGGTTGGCAAACACGGCATCCGCCGTACTCTGTACAGAGATGAGAATACGCTGCAAAATATCGCTCATCTCTGCCTCCTCCCCTCACGCCATTCACCCATCACGTAATCCCCATGCTTTTGAAGCGTTCGTCCTGCTCTTGTTTATCTTTGCCCTTTTTTGCCTGCTCAGCTTCCACCTGAGCCTGAGCGAGCAGATAGAGGCGCACTCGCTTCACCGTGCGCCTCGACGGCAGTTTTGTGCCATAAATGGCACGGTAGCCGCCGAACGCTTGCCAGACTTTGAGTTCCAGAAATTCATCCGGCGGCGCTTCACCCGCCCCTAATTCTCCCCGGAAGAATCGGAGGCATCGCTGAAAAAATCGTCGTCACTCTCCTCGTCGTCTAACCCGTCATCGTTCAACTCGCGGATTTTGTCGAGGATGTACTCCTGATAGCGCGCCGATATCTTGCCCAGGTTCTCAGGCGAGAAGGCGAGCGGCACTTCCATTTTGCCGCCCTTGCCGTCTGGGCGCGTGCGCGTGATGTTCCAGCCCTTGACCATGCGGGCCATCGTGGCGGCCTGCACGTCGCCCGCCATGATCTGAATGCGCACATTCTTTTTGCCCTGCGACCGTTTACCCGCCGCCCGCGCGCTGTGGTTCTGGATAAATTGCTCATCGGCGGCGCTCATCTCGCCTTTGATGAGGACGTATTCATGCGGCTTAAACGGGCAATGTTTCGGGTCATTTTCTTTTGAGAGCGTAATCAGGTCATCATCGGCCATGAGCAGAGACAGGTCTGCTGGTTCCAGTTTTGCCATGAAGCAAACTCACTTTCTTTTTGGAAGTGTCTTCTGAGAGAGCGTCACATCCGGCGCTCTCTCAACAGTATAGAAGAGGCTCTGAACTGGCACGCCTCACAGATTGTAGTTGGGCGGTACCTGACATTGTACCTGTAATTGGTATGCAAATCCGAGCGTGAAGTCGTATTCCACCACGCCGGTAATCGCCGCCTCGACCTTATCCTTGCTCGTGTCGCGCTTGAAGGTCTGGTACTTGGCCGGAAGCGTCCAGCGCCAGTATTCATACAGGTACGTGCCATTCCTTGAGCCGATGAAATTGCCCTGAAATTGCGCGGCAAAAATGGCCTTGCCGTTCTGCTTGAAGCGATTGTACTCGATATCGTTCTGGAAGTCCACCGTTGCGTCAAAGGCCAGCGTGGCAGGCTTGCTTCCGTCGCGCGTCACTCTTGACCAGAACTGATTGCCGTCGCCGGTCGGATAGCCCTTCTGCCCTGTCGAAAGCTTGAGTTTCATGGTCAGGAAGTCGCCGTTTTGCGTGGTGAAGGCTGTGCCGCCGGGCAATGTGTCGATGTAGAAGAGGGCAGGCCAGGAGACATAGGGCATATCGGTTGGCTGCGAGATGGCCGGGAAGGGGTTGGTACCCATCACGGTCTGCGTCGTATCCCCCACCGTAATCATTTCCTGACACTCCCCCTTACAGGTGAGTATCATCTCCTTTTCCTTCTCCCAGTCCAGTTCCGCGTCTTGCCCGATGAAGTAGGGCAAGACCACGCCGTCCGTGCCGTCGAACCACTCTAAGGCCGCGCTCGATAAGCCGATATTGACGCCGTCGTTGGTGAAGGTGTAAATCCAGCAGATGACGCCCGTGATCGCCACAGTGGCGACGTTATCGAGGCCGGAAACCGTGATGCCGCCCGCATTGACCGCGCTGTAGCGTTTCGTCGAGTAGACCAGAGTGTCAGACGCTTTGACGCTGATGGTCTCAGATGCCGCATTGCCGAAATTGTCCGTTCCGGCCACAGAGATCGTGCCTGCCGTGCCATTGCCCGCTATGGCAAAGATCAGGTACTCGCCGTTGCCCACCAGTGTGCCAGAGAGCGTGTAGGGCGCAGCGGATACCGCCGTTGCAGCCATGAGCGTGGTCGGTGTCGCGGGAACGGTGGTCACGACTGGATTATTCGACACATACATGTAGCCAAACCAGAGCGCGCCGGGGTAGAGCGAGCCGTCAAACTTGGGAACATCGACATTTTTGCCCATCTGGCGGAGGCGGATATCCTGCCAGTAGATGCCCCGCGCCTCTTTGGGGCTGTACTGCCCGTATTTCTCTTCCGCGTCCACCGTGCGCGGAAGCAGAAATTTCCCTGCCTGCACGCCGTAGACGGTCAGTGTGCCGTTGGGCGTGCCGCCAAGGCCAAAGCCGGTGAGCGTCAGGCCGTTGGCGCTGACGGAGGTAAAGACTTCCTTTGTCGCGTAGACCGTGAAGCCCTGCCCGTTTTGCGGGGCCAACGCAACGGGATAGGCAATGCTGGTCTGTAAACTGTTGCCCGGCTTTTTGCCCGACGCCGTGATGGAGCCGGTGGCAATGTTGCCCTTGACCACGAAAATCAGATGCATGCCCATGCTACAGAGCGCGCTGGGCTGTGTGGTCAGGCTCATGGTGGCCGCAACTGCCGTCTCTGCCATCAGCAGTTGCATGCCGGGATTGGTTTCCAGCGAGAGTCGTACCTGTCCAAGTAGGGGCGTATTTCCTGTCGTCATTCCTCTTCCTCCCTCCCATCATCCCACGTGGGATGACGCGTGAATAGAGTGCTAGCCGCCGTTACCTTGTGGGGCGGGCGGATTGTCCTGCTGTTGCGATTGATCTGATGATTGCGCTTGCTGCTGGCCTTGCTCGTCCGCATCAGGGGCAAGCGGGGCGATACTGACCACTTGCCTGCTTTGCCAGTCTACGGTGAGAATGCAGTTGGCCGGTTGGATGCCGCCCGCAATGCCTGCTATGGCCCCCGGCGCGGGTAACACGATTTCCTCTTGCATAAGCCCTCCTCTATGATGTCAGGTACAGATTGTATTGCTGGTAGACGCGCACCAGGAATTGATGCGCGCGGTAGATCACGCCGTTTTGCATATCGCGGTAGAGATATTGCTCACTGTCAGGTACAACGACGTTTTTGTAGACATTCTGAACAGGCAAGTTAGCCAGTGCCTTCGGGTTGAGGAAAATCGGAATGATCGCATCGCGTATCAGCACGATGTCCTTCTCCGAGGTCTCCGCGTCGCTGTCGTCCACGTAGGACGTGATGCGAAAGACCGGCTCATCCTCCGCCTTCCAGCCAATCGCCGTCCCGCCCGCGGAATACGGCCCTGCTGTGCCACGCGCTGCCTCAACGGTGGCGCACGGGATGAGGTCGGTCACGTCCTTGAGTCGCCCTTGCATGGCCTTTTTGTAGCCGACTTGCCCGAGCGTGAGCGTGAACGGCGCGTTGGCCAGCAGGGTGACAATCCCCGCGCTAATGCCGCTCGTATTCGGTGCATTCGGACTCGACATGTTAGCCTCCCAAAGCCATCGTGATCTCGCTCATGAAAATAGCATCCACATAGGGCTGTGCCATCTCAACGGCATGCTCTGCCCATGCGATACCGGGGTCAAGCGCATAGAAGCGCCCTAGCCGGTCGGTCATGCCAGAGAAACCGTAGTTGCGCCGCCTGCCATACTCTTTCGTGTTCGTGAGAACGCCCTCAAGCGGCGTGGCCGTCTTCTCCCACGCGGTTTCCAGATCACCATGTGGGTCTTTGAAATGCCCTAACATCCACGCTTGCGCGGCCTGCTCTACCTCGTCCAGCGCCTTGCCCTGAGCGATGAGCAGATGCGCGTCAAAACTCGCTTCCCAGCCCGCGACGATTTCTGAGACAGGCACGCCGTCAAACTGCACGTAAAGGGTTACAGCGGTCATGTTCCCACCTCCCGCACGAGCATCACCTCGACATGTGAGCCGTCCAGATACTGCGGGTTGCCCTTCACGCGGTACTGATAGCCTATCTTCTCATCAATCATCAGGTCAGAGGTACGCACATCGGGAAGCTTGCCAAAGCTGAGCGAATAGGCCATGAAGCTGTTTTGCGGGATGGCGCCACCGCTCGCTGCGATGACCGCTAAGCTGATATTGTCCACCTGGAAGCGCACATGCTCATCGACTATCACGCCGTCGCGCTGGATGGTAAACTTGCTGATCTGGCGCGGGCGAATGACAGGCGCGGGCGGCACGGGAGTCCATGATGGATATTGCTGCGCATAGGCAGCGGTCATGTTGTAGGCAGGCAGGTAAGTATAGGCCCCGTGAATGATCTGGGTAATGCTGTCTTTTTCGGTTGCTGTGGCCGGAATAACGTTCGTGTTCACGGTTGAGGCCGGATTGAGCGTATAGACGAGGCAACACGCGGCCCCGCCTGATCTCAGCGCATCGTACATTTCCCGGATATAGTCGGCTTGCTGATTCCAGGTCACAACCGCTATCGTGCCAGTTCCATCGTCGTACACAGGCCAGCCCGTTTCTGCACACCAGACCTGCACATTCGGGTTGTAGGGTCGCGCAATGCTGAGAATGGTAGCAAGTTCTGTCGCCACTGAAGGCGTATCGCTGTTTTGCGTCATCGGGTCCGGGTTGAAACTGCCATCGCGGTAGTAGTGGAAGTCCAGAAAATCCCCGTTTGTGCCAATGCCACCGAGATAGGTGTAGAGCGCCGTTATCCAGGTGATAATGTGTGCGAGTGCGTTCGTAGGCGTCTTGCGCACGGCGCATACCCCTACCGGACACGCAGGATAGACCGCCTTGATAGCAGGATAGGCCGCGTTCATGACGGGAACAAGCCACTGACTCTGGAGATCACGGGGATTTTTGAGATCCCAGTCCTCATCGCCAATCTGAATGGCCTGTAGCGTGCCATGTCCTGCGAGGCCATTGTAGCGGGCCGCCACCGCCGCTGCGAAGGTGGCGACTGCGCTGGCATTGGGAAGATCGCCCGTGCCAGCAGGTACCGTTGAGCCATCGGCTGCTTTGATGGTGAGATACCACGAGGGCGCGCTTTGCAGGTTCCAGATGAGAGAGATACCGGCGGCGTTGCATTTGGCTACGGCGTCATCAGCGTTTGTCCAGGTATAGACGCCCTGCGCGCGCTCAACATCGCTCCATTTGAGTTGATAGCGCAGGCGCGGCAACATCCCACCCGCCTGCCAGCCTTGCAGATCGGTGATGATCTGCGGGCTAAGCAGAGCAGGGTTGCCGCCGTTGCTTGGCACGTTGACGGTGACGCCGTAGGGAAGTGCGTTGGTCATGGCTTAGAACTCCACCCAGCGCACGGTGACTGACCACTTGCCCGCCGCTGTCGTCGCCGTGTAGACTGCTATCCCACCAGCGGTTGAGGCGGGAATGTAGAGAAACATGCCGGGAGAGAGCATCTCGAGCACCTGTGTTGAGGGGGTCAACACCTCATCCAGCGCGGTGCCGGTTGGCGTCGCGGCAACATTGTGATCCATCGTGACGCCCGACTGTGGCGCAGACCCGCCTGCTTTCAGGTTAACCGCGTTGCCGATATCGTGCGTGACGCCCGAGCCTGTGAGCGTCGCGTCTTTAGCCGTGATGTATTGAAACTGTGAGATTTGTGAGGCGTTGGAGTACATCACGCGCACCGACCAGATCAGCACATTTTTCGCCTGCGTGCCGTCAGCGAACCACTCTGCCGCCTGGTTGGCGGCAGCAATGACCAGGCCGGTAGAGCAGTTAAACGCTTTGCCGTTCAAGATCATTTGCTGGATATCGGTAATCGTCGGCATGGCGTTGGTATCGGCCAGGTCATTGCCACCGAGTTTCTGATGCGTCTGCACAAAGCCGTTTCCATCAAGAGCGGCGTTGAACTTGGTCAGCAGCGTTGCCAGATCGACAATATCGCCCGCCCCGCCCTTGATGGCCGCCTTGCTGCTGGAAACGATGGCAGCAAGGGTATCGAGATCGGCTTTGAGCGCGGTCAGCCGCCCCATGAGCGAGGCAACCGTACCGGCGTCGCCCGCTGTCCCCGCGAGCGTCAGCAGTGTCGCCAGATCAACAACGCTCCCTGCCACGAAATCGCCGCTTTGCGCATTCACGCGCTGATTGGCGACTGGCTCCCCGCTCGTCTGTACCGCGAGCGGCCCATACCAGCGCCCCGATTGCGGATCTTGCGTGGCAGAGGCAGCTTGTGGAATGACAATCCGGTCACTGTTCGGCTCATAGGCCGATGTGAGCGGCTGTGCATTGTCGTCTTGCTGGACTTCGCTCTGTAATCCCATCTCCCACCTCTTCTACCACGCTCTGAGTACATCTGTCTTTAGATAATCAATCGCCTGCTTTTTCCAGCGCGTATCGCCCGAACTGTCCATATTGGTACCGACTTTGAAATGCCGCTTGCCCAGGCTCTGCTCTTGCACGCCGCCCGGATTCTGCTGAGCGGCCAGCAGATCACAGACCAGAAAGATAGAAGCCAGACGAATGCGCCCTGGTAGGCTCCCCTGGCCGTAGCCCGCCGTGTAGGTCAGGGTCAGATCACCCGTGATATTCGAAGAATGCGCCGTTGGCACGATAGGCACATTCAACACCTGCGAATTTCCATCCCCTACTGGCACGAGCGCCGGGACTTTGACCGTCTTGCCCCCGTTCTCGATAATCGCCTGTGAGATGTCATAGCTTGTCGCTATCCCGTAGCGGCTAATCTGCACACTGGCAATGGAAGCCACCGGAAAGCGTTGTGGGCGTATCAGCAATTGCAAGTCCTGCGAAACGGCGGCTTGTAGCGATGGCACGGGCAGCGTCTCCGTGTAGGTTGCCTGCCACCGCGACTGGAAACAGATCACGTTTTCCAGTGTGTCCGCCGCGTCTACGCACTCCTGAGCGAGCGAGCCGTCCGTTCCGTCGCTGATAAGCAGGACGCCGTTGCTATGCGCAAATTGCAGAGCAGAGACGCTGATGCTGGTTGCTCCTACCACCGCCTGAGCAGTCACGCTCAATTTCTCCGTATTTGGCCCGTCGAAAATCCACAGGGCGTCATTGACGTTTAACTGTATCGTGAGGCCGGGCGCTTGTAGAGTGAGCGATGTAGCACCTGCGCTGATATTGCCTGAGAGGTACAGCACATTGCCTATCAGGTCATCCGTATCGAGTCCTGATGGGTATTTCGCGACATCCAGCGGTGTACAGTAAGCGGAAACCACGACTCACCTCAGAGAGAGGAGTGTTGCCAGAAGCAACCCGGCAACACTCCACTAGCAGGCACATCCTACGAACCGACAATGCCGTTGATGATGCCCCAGAAACCGAGGCACTGATTGATGAAGCTCTCGTTGCCAAACGCCGTCACGGTTGTCTGAGTCTGATGGCTCTGATCGGGCAGGTAGACGCGGGAATACAATTCGCGGTTCACACCCACGCGCACGGGCGGGCCATCAACACCCAATGCTGGTTGTGGAAGCTCCATGCTGCCAAAGATCAGCGTGCCTTGCATCAGATACGGGGCAAGACGCACGTTGATGAGCTTCTTGGTGATGGGGTTGAGAATCTTGCTTACGCGGTAGCCAATCGCGAGACTCCCCTGATCGTCGCCGCCGTCGGCGTTGAGGTTGATGCGCACATTGGAGGCGGAGGCCACGATTTTGGTGAGCGAGGTCTGATCTTTCGCGCCGCACCACAGGTCATCGGGGTCGGCATGCGCGTTCTCGAACATGGTTTCCAGATGGTTGCTGATGTCCAGCGCGGTCAAGAGGCCATTGGCGGCGGGCTGGGTGATAACCGGGGTGAGGCCGCCTGTGCCAACGGATGAGAGGCTGCCCTGGTTGCGATACAAGAGCGCCTGCGCGCCGTCGAAAGTGAGCGGAATACCGCTGGAATTGGCGTTGGTATCGACGCTGAGGTAGGGCAAATTGGTGCCGTTGGTGTTGGCGGTGACAACGGAACTGTAGGCCGTGCCGGAGGTCACGACGCTATTGATCTGTACCGTCTGATTGCCTTTGGAGAGGCCAGCAACCTGCAAAGGCGTCGCGGCGGCGGCAAAGTTGGACGCCCCCTGCTTCCACATGGCGCTGTTGGCCGGCTGTGAACTGCCAGAGCCGACGTAGACGTTGTAGCCCGTCACGCCAATGCCCTGCGGTAACTGGAACAGGGTAATGCTGATGGCGGTATTCGTGGAGCCATCAACCACGACTTTCTGAATGCTCGTACCCAGCGTCTCACCGGCGCTATTGGAGCCGCCAACGGTGTTGTAGGCCGTCACGATGACCCAGTATGTCCCCCCGGCCAGCGAGCCGCCAGGAACGGCAGAGACGAGCGGCGGCGGCGGCGTCCACATCTGCTCAGCAGAGTTGAGCAGCCAGCACTCCTCGATCTGCTTCCATGCCGGAATGAGGTTGGCCTGTGCCATTTGCAGCACATCCCCCACAAAGGACTCGCCGTAGATGATGTCCTCATCCATCACGAGGTCAGACCACGCGATTTGCTTTGCCTTGAACTTGAGGTTTTTGTAAGCGTAACTCCCGCGATTCGGCGTGCCTTGCTGACCCAGAATGCCGCCAAGCACGGTCGGGCCGGAGCCGCCGAAGTAGTCCAGCACGGTACGCAGATTGATTTCATCAATGCCCTTGCCGGTTTTCGTAAAGGGCAGGCGCGGCATGCGGTTGCTAAAGGGTGTCAGCAGTGGAATGATGAATTTCAAGCCCGGCTCTAAGTAGTAGCCGACGTTGTTGGCATTGTTACCGGTGTAGGCTTGATCGCGCTGGACTCCTGAGCCTGCCTGATCGCCTTGCGGGCTATTGGCCTGCCTGAGCGCGTCCAGCGCCTCCTGTGAGATGCTGCGTTGCACATAGCCGGTGTTCATGAACTGCTGCGCCTGCTGCAAGGCTTGCGCGTCCTGAGAATTGTCGATTTCCTCAAGTACGCCCAACTCTGTGTGAATGGTTTTCCCCACGTCCTCCTCCTCTTCCTCTCCTCGGAAACTGTCTGATAACCTGAAAGAATGTTCTACTCATTGATCGGGCGCATAAATGCCGCCGCCGCCGTGACTTGCTGCTGTGGCGTCATTTTTGCCGGGCTAATCAGGCCCATTTCGGTCGCGCGGCGTACCACCGTCGCCCTGTCCATGTCCTGCTCTGGCGCTCCCTGCTGAGGGTCGGTCGCCAGTCGCTTATCAGGCGCACGCAAGGCAGGCCCGCCGGGCGCTGGCTGCTTTGCCATGCGGCTTACCGTCTCCTGAATGCTCGTGAGTATCTTCGCGAGGTCAGGAAGTTGTGCGAGCAGGGCAAGTTGCGCCTGTAGCGGGGCAAGCGCACGCTCTACCGCTCCCTCGTCCGTGTGCAGGGCTTCCAGCGTGGTGACTGTGCCATTGCCTCCGAGCGTTGCGGCCATATCCCCTGCAATGGCCTGATAGCGGCTGAGAGCAGGGGCTAAGCGGCGTTCCACGGCTGCGACAACGCGCTCTGCCATGTCTTCTGCATCGTCATCGGGGTCAAGTTCACTATCTACGCCGGGTAAGTCCACATCGCCGTCGTTATCGGGGTCAAGGGCGGCAAGCATGGCCGCGCACTCGTCACAGGGACAGGCGGCGGTCATCTGGCGGGCGCTCATGAGGGCGGAGTCACGGGCAGCGTGCATCTGATTCATGCGATCAGCGGAGACAGCAGCGCCTGCGCGGGAAACGTCTTCTTGCGCCTCGGCACGCTCAGCAACTTCAGCCAGCACATCCGTATATGAGCCGTCGGCGCGCACGACCTCGATATTGCAACCAGGGGAGCCGGGAACATCCACCAGCGAGATTTCGGCATAATCGAAATCGTAATACATCGGCACGGTTTGGCCGTCGCGCTGCACGAGCTTGACCTTGTAGCCGGGTTTGAGCTTCACGGAAAAGCCGGTGAGAATGCCCTGCTCGATTTTTGCGCACGTATCCGGCGCGCCTGCACGAGAGACGCCCGCCTCTAAGATGATGCGCTTGTTGTCATTGTCAGGAATCCAGGTGATGCGCCGCCCGACCGCCTTTTTGTCGTCATGCTGCTCTCTGACGTTGCCCGGCCAACGCGCCATCGCTCGCTTGGAACTTTCGTAGTCGAAAATCGTCCTGTAACTGTCAACTGCGTCACTCGTGCATTGCCCGCGCACAACCAGCAGGCCGTCTTTATCAGCAGCTCGGGTAATCGGGAAATACATCTGCACGTCGCGGTCTGTGGCGGGAAGCCCTGCATCTACGCCCATCGTTCGCTCTCCTTTATCCTCTCCATCGTCCTGCTCTCCGAAAGAGCGTTGGCGCGCCTCGATACGCTTGCCGATAATGGCCTGCTCTTGCGCCGAATACTGCTCTCGGTTGGAAGCATCACCCCAGCGAGAGGCGGCGTTATCGGCGTGGGCTTTGTCTTTCATGGGGTAGCGGTAGTTCACGGGGTCTGCAAAGTCGTCATCAGGGACATCCGCAAATTCCGAGGGTTTCGTGACGGCCCCACCCGCTTTTATGGCAATGCCGTATTTCTTTGCGCGCGCCTCTTGCGCCTGCTTCTCCGCATCGGCGGCGGCGCGGCTCACTTGCTTGCCCATCCTCCTCTTCCCTTCCAACCTCAACCAATGAAAAGAGCCGATCTGACAAACTATCAGTCGGCTCTAAAGGCTCTTTCCAACAGTATAGCAAATAAGAGGAAATGGCTGGCTTTCCTGGACAATAGAAGTGGCGTGTGGATGTGGTAGTTCGGTAAACAAAGCGCCAGCCACCTGTCAACAGTATAGCAGTCACAAAAATACCGCTAACTGCCGTGCTACCAGTTGGCGGTATCGTGTAGGGTTCCGTAACTCAATGGATATATCCAGTAACCACGCCCTCATGCGCTCTCGTCTGGTTCGCGCTCAACGGCTACCCCGTAGCGCAGGCCCTCGATGACGTGCCAGGGGATGCAGTGCGATTTCTGGCAAGCTTTACACCATAAAAAGATGCCTCGACTGCTGACTCTGGCGAGCCGCTTGCCTGATTTCAGGCAGTTGAGGTCACGCGCTGGCGTGTTGCGGTTCTGTACTACCTCTTGTGGGTAGAGCGTGCCTGAGTACAGGACACCCTCATGCTCTACCTCAACCGCAAGCGTGGGCGGGCTATCAGCATGGGCAACGACGCCATGTTGCCCATCGATACGGTGCGAGCGCGCAGCGGGGGCATATTTGCCGGGGTCGGTCTCGCCTTTGATGAGATGGGCTATATCAGGTAGTAGTCGTTTCTCGTTCATGTGTTCTACCTTCCTATCCAGTGCCACGTCCTCGGTTGTGGCGTTCCGTTCATGGAGTGCTTCCTGTCGAGTGGCACATTGAGTTCTTGACGCGGCGGCCTGCCCACTTCAAACACCTGTAAATCGGCATTGTCACCATGCAGACCGATAATGAGGGCGGCAAGCGTGTTCAGGCCAGCATCGACAAAATAGACCACTTCACCGACGCGAATCATGTTCGGAGCAGGAACCGATATGCCGTAGAAGCCGTGTTCACTCATTTGCTTGCCTCTTCCACGAGTGTCAGAAACGTCGCCTCGTCCATCGTGACGACGTGGGCGGCAATATCTCCATTCAGATAGCGCGTCTCTTCTTCCATCTTGCAGATGGCAACGAGCGGGTTGAGTCCGTGAACATTCTCCACAACTCGTTTCTGGATTGCGTCCGCTTCTTCATAGGAGAGTCGTCGCTCGATACGCCAGCATTCCAGCAGTTGCAGGAACATAAACGCCTCTTCCTGCGTCATGCTCGTATGCAAGGCCAACTCTATTGCTTCCTCTGCAATCATCGTCTCCTCTCCTCTTCCATGGCCCATTCCAGCACCACCATTGCCAGCCCTGTGAGCAGTGGGACGAGGGTAAGGGTGAGCAGGAAAAGCAAGGTGGTCATGATGTCACCATCTGGAGTTCGTGCTGGCAATTCGGATGAGCGGGAAAATCGGGAATGCTCGCCACTTCAGCAAGGCTGTAGGAATTGCCCGCGTAGTCTTTGCAAAAATCGCTACTGCTTTCTGATGGGACAACTTCCACCCGTATCCGTTCCAGATTGCTAGCCGTATCCTCATCAATGAGATCACCTACGTCCTCGTCTTCCTCGTCCGCTTCGCTCTCAGCAAGCACATCCTCGACAAATGCCCTGGTGCCGTCGTTTGCGCCCTTGCCCCATGTGGCGTTGGTGATTTGCGGGGCTTTCCAGGTGATGAATGCTTTCACGCCGCCACGTATGCCGTTTGCCAGCGCAATGGCGTTGATCGCCCCGCCTACGAGCGAATCGGCAAAAGCCCGTTCCTGTTCCGTCGAGGTGGCTATTTGCTCCTCAATAATGCTGCGCACGCGCTCCTCATAGGTACCCGCAATGCCCTCGACTTGCTCTTTTGCCCATTGCGTTGCCGCTTTCGCGTCCTGCTCTGAGGGCGTCCACGGCTTGTACAATCGTACAAGGTGTTGCGTCGTGGCTACCGCTTTCTGATACGCCTGCGCGCGGCTTTGCAGGTACGCCTCTGCGAGTAAGCGGGTGAGACGCTGCTTATCGTCGGGCGTGAAGGCGTAGGCAGCTACGAGAGCATCGAGACGAGACATTATTTCTTGCCTATCTCGATACATGCCCCTAGAATGCCGATAAGCAGGACGATCAGGCCAATGATGTAGAATATCCATGCAACCGCAAGCGGGACGGGCGCAACTTTCGGAAAGCCAATCAACACAAGTCCGCAAAAGAGCAGTCCCATTGCTACCCCGAAGTTAGACAGGTCGTTGTGCTGTTTCATGCAGAGTCATCCTCTCTCAGTTTCTGCTCACCCCGTCGCGCTACCTGCTCAAAAAGATCAGCGATACGTTGTGCCAACTCTTCACGGCTGGCAAAAGCCGCGTCTGCTGATCTGGCAACACGCTCTTGCTGTAGTCCTATCGGGAAATCATAGTGCTGATTGCCGATAGCGAGTGTCAGCACATCAAAGACGAGCGGAAGCGCAGGTACATTATCAATCGGCATGGGCGCGTCCTCTGGGATGTAGGCAAGGGTGATATGCGGCTGGTAGTCGAAGTCATTAGCCACGCCGTAGCCCGCCTGCTCCAACACGCTGACAAGTTCTCGTCGCCAGTCCTGAAGTCCGGGGCAATTGACGAGGGCAATCACCGGAGAGAGGCCATCAGAACTCTCAGATGCTGCGAACCGCCCGAACCCGCCTGTTTGCCCTTCCAGGGGATGCATCCGTTTTGCGAACAGGTCAAGTATCTGCACAATCATCTCTGGCGACTCAGCAGGGTTGCGCGTGCCTATCGGCTCATCCGTGCTTCCCAGATAGGCCAGCGTGCAGTGCATCTCGCTGACAGGAAGTCCATCAGGCAAGGCTAACTGCTCTGCAACTTCAGGTTTGAGCATGAATGCAATCATCATACCTGTCTCTGCATAAGTAGCAGCAACGCGCTCAGCACGCGCTACCCGTTCCTGTGTATCGCCCTGCCCCTCGTCGCCTGACTCATCCCCTGATTGCGCGCTCTCCGATTGTCCCTGCTCTGCCCCTGCTGTGTCGTCTGATTGCCCCTCGGATGTCTCTTCCGTGTCCGGTGTGCTATCCGGCGCATTCCCCTCTTCTGGCTTTGCGGGCTTCGCAGGTTGAGGCGGCGCGAGCAGGTTGTGCATCTGGGCAAGTTGCACTTCCTTGTTGGCAAGGTTGGCAATGACGAACGGGCCGGATTGCGTCATCACGAAGGCCGGGACCTCCACCTGCGTCGGCAGTTGCAACGCTTTGGCCGCGTCTGAGGGCGACTCAATGCCAGAGGTGACGAGCGAGACGTGCGCAGCAGAGAGCGCGTTGAAATCTTGCGCCTCTTCATAGCCGCAAAACTCGAAGATGAAGCGCGGGTCGCCAATCACGTTCTTGAGGATGTGGGTGAAGAGGCGGCTAAACGTCTTTGCGGTGGGACGCACGGTGCGCCGAAACATCACGCCGCGCTGACTCTCGCCGGTTGAGCGATTCACGTCATCGGTAAACGACAGATCAGCCATCGTCGTCCCGAAACTTCCGCAGGCCATGTTGAGCAGGAACTGATCGAAGTCAGTGAGGATGGGGTCCTCGTCAAACTTGGTGAATTTGGTGCCGGGAAGTCCCACGCGGGCCTGAGCGCGCTGGGCGTCATTGCCTGCGTACATGGCATTCCACATTTGCCGGTACGCCTCCAGGTCTGAGGGCGTCCAGCCCACGATATCACCGGGCACCTCGATAAAGCCTGCGGGCATGTTGCCATACGTGAAGCGGGCCATGTCACGCGCCTGCTTGCGGATGGCCATATTGACGCGCATGATGAAGTTCTCGACGCGCGAGAAGCCGTAGAGGCTATTAGAGCGGTGCGTCTCGCGCATGTAGATCATCTCATCGGCGGTGTACTCGCCTGCGGGCGCGCCGTAGAGGTACTGCTCATAGGCGGGCCAGGGGGGTGAGGGGCGCTGGCCTCTGGCATCGACAAGCGGCTTGATCGTCGCGCCGTCCACCAGTTCCAGCGCGTAGAAATCCCCGTCGTTGGTTTTGTGAATGTACCAGGCGACGGCATCGATCTCCAACCGGTCACGCAGCGCGGCCTGACAGAGATCGAGAATATCGGTCACGCCGTCCGGCTTCTCGAACATAGCCTCGTACTTGAGGATATCATCAAGGTAGTCATCCTCGCTCTGCCCTTCCTTCAGCAGGTGCGGGCCTGGTACCACACGCGGCTCCAACCCCCGCCACACATCGTACCATGCTTGCTCACAGAGTTGGATAGCATCGTAGGAGACGGCGAGATCGCGCAGTTCGTCAAAGCTGGTGCGCTCGCCGATGCGCGGCTGCTGGTAGATGTTGATACCCGGCGTGTAGGGAAACAGACGCGGCGTCGGGCCAAAGAGCGGCGTCGGTAGCAGAGGAATGCCAGGGTTGAAGGCTTGATTGGCCGTGAAGGGGCTTTGCTGGATGCTATTGTTTTGCTGAACGGATGTCGCCTGCTGTTTGGTTGCGACATTTGGGCGTCGGTTTGTGTTGCCGCGCCCGCGTCCTCTGTTGCGTTTGCCCATGTCCCCTCTCGTCCCTTCCCACCTGTCTCTCAACAGTATAGCAAGGGGTGCATAATAGAGAGGTAGGTGTTGACATAGCCCCATGCGCAGGTGGGTGAAAACGGCGCAAGCCTCTCAAGGTGTAGGAGAGGCATTTTTATGCCGCCTGATTGCCCTGCTGCAACTGACTATATTCGCGCATAAAGTCAAGATAGGACGCTGCCGATTGACGCGGGGAAGCGGCGGCAAAGTAGGCCAGGGCCAGACTAATCACGGCGTCATCGTGCGCGCCTTTGGGGGCTGAGTAGGTGAGTTGACGGCCCGGTGTCAACTGGTATTCAAAGATACGCAGTTCGTTCAGCAGCACAGGAATGTCAGGAAACGAGAGATCACGGTTCTGAATACCGAGTTGCAACTTTTCGATGAGTGCCTTTTTGCTGGCATGGGTGAACAGGTAGCCCTCTGCCGTGAAACCACGCTTCCTCTTCAACGCCTCAAGGAGCGGATCACCGACGCCGGTCATATCCATCAGCACAAAGGCATGGAACTGGACGGCAAGCTTAGAGAGCATCTCGAGTTGCACAGTGTAGTCGATCTGGTTGGAGCGATACCAGCGCCTGACCACACGGCGCGCCGTCGCGTCCATGAGCGTGATGACGCTGAAATCTTTGTACTTGGCCGGGTCAAAGCCGATAACGTATTGATGGCCCGCCTCTGGCTGGTAGTTCTCATCCAATACACCACTGATGCAGGCATCAACCCCTTTGAAGACGCCGGCGCCGTGTTCCAGAAACTCTGCCTCATATTCCTGCTGGTAGGCGTCCTCCGGCAGTTCCTGCTTTGCCGCCTCAATCGCTGAGCGCAGGATATACGGGTTGTCAGACGTGCGGGCATGAAAGCTTGCCCACTCTGGATATGCCGGGTCATCGCCTCGGATGAAAAGCTGGTAGAAGAGGTTACGGCCTTTGGGGGTACCAATGATGAGGGCGCGGCCATTGGTGTCAGTGAGGGCGGCATAAATTGCATCCGTCCAGACTTTCGGGTCGTGCAGCGCGTCGCCCGCCTCGTCCACGACAAAGAAATGGTAGCCCTCGCCACGTATCGAATCAGCGTTATCGGCGCTGAAGAACTGGATGATGGAGCCGTTGGCAAACTCAAGGCGTAAGTCGCTGTCGCTCTTGCGCACGATGACGCCCTGCGATTTTGCAAAGGCGCGCCGGATGAAGCGATAGGCAATCTTGCTCTGGCGAAACCAGGGCGCAACCCAGCCACAGTTGCTGTTCGGGTGATCTAACGCGAACTTGACGATCTCATTGCAAGCCATGAGCGTCTTGCCGTAGCGACGCCCACAGGCCACGACGCGAAAACGCTTCTTACTCTTGTGGATTTTCCACTGGCCGCGATGAGGCTGATAGAGAGTGATCTTGCCTTTACGGACAGGCGGGGGTTGCTTCTTGCCGACGAATGGGGGAAGCGCGGCAAAGAGGAGAAGAAACCAGAGGGCGAGAGGCGCAAACATTAGCCCTCTTCCTCGTCGCCCTTATCCGGTAGCATGCCGCCGCCCCATTCAGTGACGAACTCGATAGGGCCACCATCTTTGCCGGTGTGTTCGTTGGAGACGCGCTCTTTGTACTTTTCTGGCATATTGGCCTTCAGGAGCGTGATGAGGACTGACGGCGCATACTTGCGCTCTATGATCGGCTCTGTTCGGGTGAAGATAACGCGCCCGTCTTTGTCGAGTTTCGGATTGCCATGCTCATCAAGTACCGGCTTCTCTTTATAGACAATATGCCCCTGACTCACCACGTAGGAAGGAATGCCCTCAACCGCTTGTGAGTAGGCGGCGTATTCGAGGGTATCGTTACGATCTTCCTCAGCATCAGGCAGTTGCGCGGCAAACTCAGGGTCGTTATCACGCCAGTTCTTGAAGGTTTGGCGCGAAATACCCGCCGCTTTACAGGCCACCTTGACGACGCCGTGCTTGCCTAACGCCCTCAGAAACGTCACTTGCTTCTTTTTGCGTTGCTCAGGCGTAAGGGGCTTATATTTGGCATTAAGGGCGTCAATCTTGTCAATGTCCTGCTCGTCCGCCACGCGCTCACCTCACCTCATGCTCATCCCGCGACAAACAAAAAGCAGCACAGGACTTGCCCATGCCACTTCTGCTTGTCGCGTTCGCACCGACGCCCTCGCCTCTCACTCCGCCTCAACCCTTGCCACCTCACCACAGACGAGCCGTGGTGCTATCAACAGTATAGCAAGCGACGGAAAACGTTCCTGAGAGAGATAAGAAAGATGAAGATTTTGGCATGCTTCCTGAGCAATCTCAATCATATCTCAACCTGCTATCCCTTCCGCAACTTTTGCGATACAATACAATCGGTGGAGGAAAGCCGCTTGACGGCGACGTTGACGGGAGGAAATATGCCACGCACTGCTGTAAAGAAAACGCAACCTGCTGATGATCTCTCTGCTGATGAAGAGGCTTTAGAAAAAGTTGAACCCCGCTTTGATCGCGCACTCGATACCTACCTTCGTGAAATCAGCAGCCATCCTCTGCTTTCTGCCTCTGAAGAGGTGGCGCTGGCTATCCGTATTGAAGCGGGCGACGAGGGCGCAAAACGGCGCATGATCGAATGCAATCTCCGCTTAGTGGTCTCCATTGCCAAACGCTATTTCTCCGCGCTCGTCGGCATGACCTCGCTTGATCTCATCCAGGAGGGTAATCTTGGCCTGATACGCGCTGTGGAGAAGTTTGATTACCGGCGCGGCTATCGCTTTTCCACGTATGCGACCTGGTGGATACGGCAGGCCGTGCAGCGCGCAATGGGGGAGAGCCAGCGCACCATCCGGCTGCCCGTGCATATTGCCGAGGAAGTGGTCGCCTTGCGCCGTGCGCAGACGCGCCTCTTTGTGCAACTTGGGCATGAGCCGGGCGTAGCAGAGTTGGCCCTGGCCCTGAAGATGAGCGTGGCGCATGTGCGTGACCTGCTGGACTGGCAAGAGGATGCCGTGTCGCTGGATGCGCCCATTGCAGAGAGCGAGGATGGCTTCTCTTTCGCCGATATCATCGAGGACAGGGCAAGCGCGCCGCCTGATAGCCTGAGTCAGCAGAGCGAATTGCAGGCCCTGATAGCCGCCGCGCTTACCCACCTCGTACCACGTGAACGGCAAATAGTTGAGATGCGATTCGGGCTTTCGGGCCGCGACAGTTGCACACTGGAAGAGGTAGCAGAGGTATTCGATCTGACGAAAGAGCGCATTCGCCAGATCGAGGTCAGGGCGCTACAGCGTGTCCGGCAACTGCTGGGCATGAGAGCAGTTGAGTTGATGGAGAGCGCGTAGGCAGATCACAAAGAAAAGCGCGTCCAGATCAGCACTGGACGCGCTTTTGCGCGGCTCACTCTCAAGATAGCATGGGTGTCAAGTCACGGCTCTCGCTCGCGCCATCGGTCTGCTGTGGTGTGACGCAACACGGGACGCACCACAGGCCCTTCCCGTGTCTCCCACTCAGGGACGCCCTCTTTGCGGTAGTCAGCCATGATGCGCCCTGGCTGCTGGTAGGGGTCAATCACGATGCGGGCGGCGTCGGTATGGCGCTCTCGGCTCTCCGCCTGACAGTAGTAGCAGATGAGCGTACCAGGGCGTTTCGCGTCACGCACCAGGCGTGCATTGTGGCGCTCGCAGCACTCCTGATAGACGGGGGCGGGTCGCTCATTGCGCGCCGCCTCTTTACCCAGGCGAAAGAACTGACGCGCGGCATCTTCAAAGGCGACGACACGCGGGCGACGGCGGCGCGTTAGATGGAGCAGTCGACGAAACCAGAATGGGCGCATATCTCTCTCCTTCCTACTCAGCATCAGAATTGCTTCCCTCACAATCCTCACAGTAGACTGGCGTTGAACCGTCCCAGATTGCTTTGGCTTGCGGGCCGTCGAAGTCGTGTGCATCATACCAGCACCCATAACAGAGCCAGAAACCACAACGTGCGCAACGCCTGAGATGAACATTTGTCCAATGGCAAATGCTACATATTTCCATTTCTCACCTCACTTGCCGCCTGCATGCGCAGCCAGATATCCACCCCTGCGCACGCTTGCCGGATAGAGCAGCCGGAGGATGCCAGCCACTCGACGTAGGCCACGAAATCATCCATTTCTCTCTGCTCCGGCGCAATGCCCGCTCGTGGCCTATCCGGCGCGAGCCATGCCCGTAGCACTGTGCAGACGAGCGGACCGTAGAGCGCAGCGGTAAGCATGGCCAGCCACAAAGCAAAGAAGCATGCAAGCGTTCTTATCAACATTGTACACCTCACTCTTTCCAGTCACGCAGATGCGCGGGAATGTAGCGTTTCACCGCTTGATAGCGTTGTTCCTGCTCAGGCGTCCCGCGAATATCGCAGGCATCGCCAACAATTTCTTGCTCCGCTGGTCGCAGGCGTCGTTTCAGGTGATAGGCTCTCCCTGACCACTCTTCCCACTCTCCGAGGTCGGCATCCCCTACGCCTTTCAGCGCCTCGAAGGCCATGCGCCGGAGGAACTTGCGATCAAACGGTCAGCACCACGTCGTGTGTGCCGCCGACGTAGTGGAATTTCGGGTAGAGCGTTTCCACTGCCAAGCGGCAGGGGTGATCTATGGCTGTTTGCTGATGTTCGTTCATCTCTTTCTTGCTCATCTTTCCTCCAATTTCCCTACGGCGAGCAGCCGTTTCAAATCATCTCGATAGACTTCCGTTATCCGGTACCGCAAGCCCTTCACCTCGAAGACTTCCCCGATCTTGCCCTGTGCTGCCTGAAGTTGCACGTCGGTGGCATTGCGGGCAAGCAACTTGTGCATCTCGGTTGGTGTCGGTAGTGGCTTGACGGTTGTGGTCAGTCCGCGCATAGTTCCCCCAATTCTCTCCGCCTGTTCTCAGGCAGGCGATTCTTCCGTTTGTTGCATTTCTGCAAGAAAGCGCGACTTCCAGGCGTTCGCAGTAGAAGGTGATTTGCCGATCAGCGTTGCCAGTTCGCGTGCAGAAATGTTCGGATTCTTGTACACCGCTGCGCGCGCTTTCTGTTCAGGTGTTTGCTGTTTTGCTGTACGGCGCACTGGACGATGGGTGTGCAGTGGCGTGATCTTTGCGCTGTTCACCACAGGTAGCTCTTCGGTGTTCGGTTCCTGTGCAGTTTCGTGTGCAATCGTCTCCGCTACATCGGCCTGTGAAGGCCGATCAACGGGTTCGGACTGTACACTGTGCTGTGCAGGTGGCTGTTCGATCTGGTGTGCAGTTTCCTGTTCGGTGATTGCACAGAGAGACAGGAAATCGAACACCGTTTTCGGATGTACAATGTGCAGTTTTGGACGCCTGATCTGTACAGTGGTCTGCACATTTTGCACGGGCAACTGCACACGTGCAGTCTGTTCGATTTGTGCAGGTGGCTGTACACTTTGCTCTGTTTTGAGCAGATGTACCACGCGGCCATAGAGTACCGAACAGATGGAACGCGCAACCACCAGCACAATCTGAATGCCTGTTTGCAGAGCTTCAGGAATAGACACCACATGCTCAATGCCCACGGTCACGACGCCCACGAGCATAATGCCAATCAGCACATAGGAGAGGCGTCGTGCCTGCATTGCCCCTTCCTCATTGCCCTCCTTTTTTGCTTGCCGGGCCAGCTTTGCCAGCGACAGCCCGCCCACGTCCAACGCGCCCATCTGGACGAGGAACATCCACAGCGAGAGCGTTTCCGGCAAGTGGACGCCAGGGTAAAGCTGCGCGCAACTGTAGAGTACCGTTGCGTAGAGGATGATTTCTGTCGCTTTGCCGGCCAGGCCCATGAACCAATCGGTGAGGGCCGTGATATAGTCGCTGTGCTTGAAGCTGTGCCATATCGCTTCAAGACGGGGGTGCTTTCCCTGTTGCTGAAAGACTGCCATACACTATTCCTTCCTGCGATGTACTTTCTACCAGAACCAGCCTTTGCGCTTTGGATGATCCTCTTCCTCGTCTTCATCCCCGCCAGGGAAGCCCGCTACCTTGTCAGACAATTCGTAAAAGAGATCGCACTCTTCTTCTGTCTGAGGCACCTTCGACTCATCAAATGTTTCGTCGTACAGTTCGTAATAGCGGTTCAGTTTCGCCTCAACTTCATCCGTTGACATCGGCACTGAGAAATCAATCAAGCCACCTTTGCCGAAGAGTTTCATGTCATACCGCGCTTTCTGGCTTATAGCCCTGCTTCTCGAATAATCCGTGACGCATCGGCAAAGTACCGATTGCTCTTTTTCATCTCTCTCAGCACCTTGTCAATGCTGCCTAGTCCTTTGTACAGATCGATCACACGTTGCTTTTCAGTTTCCGTAAAGCGGTAGTCGCGGGGAGTGGCTTCCGACTGCTCGTAGAGGGGCTTCCCTGAATTTGCAAGGCTACCCGTGACGGTAGTGGAGGCCCAGAAACCGCGCTCATTCTCATCGTCCCGGTAGTCGCTCCCCGCGGCTTCCTCGTCCTCTACAGGCGATTGGAAGCCAGTTGGCCTTCCTACCGGCTCATAGGTAGACGGGCCGAGCAACTGGTAGAGCGCCGCGTTATCCACATACGGCACACGTGCCAGGCTGGCTTGCTTTACATTCTCCGCTCGCAGCATCACCACGCCTTTGCCCAGTCCTCCATCGTCTACTGTCCCCTTGACATCTAGGAGCGTGCGCGCCGTCGTCGGGTCGCCGCCCACATAGACCGCCGTGCGGAAGCAGTCCCTGACCGCGCCGCCCTCTTCCTTCATGACCGTCCTCACCAGGAAGTCCTGCGCCGCCGTCACGAGGAATAGTCCCACTTTGCGCCCTTCCCGCAAGAGATCGGCCATGTAGCCAGGGGCTTCAGGGACATGCTTCACAATGGCCGGAAGTTCGTCCAGGACAATATAGAATGGACTGCCTACGGGAAGCGAGTGCGCGTAGCGTTCTAGCCGATTAGGAAGCATCTCCTGAGCCACCTTGCGCAAGTATTCCCCAATCACACGGTAGTCTCGACAGCGCATCGGATTATCGTAGAGATACGGCTCAAAAGGCGTCCAGTCCTCGTTATGCGCGATGTCATAGCGGGTATAGTGGGGATTGAGGAGCAGGACGCTCGCGCCGACGAAACAAAGTTGCGCAACGAGGAGACGGATTAAGACGCTCTTGCCGCCGCCGGTTGCGCCCGCCAGTGCCACGTGACACAGGCCCTCTGCACTGGCTATCGCTTCCCGCTCTCCTGGTAAGTATCCGAGGAGAATGCGTTCAGCAGATGGGCGAAACGTAGTGAGTGCCTGCGAAAAAGTACGCATGGCAGGCACGGCAAGCGTTGTCTCGATAGCCTCTTGCTTTGGGCTGGCTATCGGCTTGTGAATGGGGGCGACGTGAACCCATTGCCCGTCTGCACTCTCACGAACCAGCATGCCGTACTGCGCAATGGGAATTTGCGTCATGGCCTGAAATTCTCGCAGGCTCTGCTCGTGCAGAGCTAAATCGAGCCTGCGCGTGGCAAGCGCACGGGAATGCTCAGCCGTCTTCATGGCCTGATAGCCTGGATGCATCCGTAAGGCCAGGTGCTTGCGGGCCGCGCGCGTTTTTGCCTGCGTTCTGTCATGCCACCAGGAGAAGATGACAACGCCCGCCGCGACGAGCGCGACGACGGCAATGAAGCAGAGATATTCAATCATATCAGCGTCCTTTTGCTTTGTCCTACAGGGCCGCGCTACCAGGACACTGAATCGTTACAAAGATACGCAACAGGAACATAGAAAGCCACAACCTTTCTATGGGAATGGCTCTGAGGTGTTCACAGCGCCTCAGAGTGCGTTACTCCCCGATTGATCTACGGGCCGGGACTCTTTCAGTTTATCCAGTTCGGATTTCCGAAAGCGCACGCGCTCTCGCCCGTAGTCAACACGATACTTCCTGAGTTTTTTCTGTTCCACGTAGCGTTCCAACGTGCGTCTGGAAACGTTCAGGTAAGCCATCGCTTCCTTTGTGGTCAGTTCCGTGTCAGCATGTTCGCTCAATACGTCCTCCCTTCACTCAGGGTATAAGCAAGCATAACATATTTTGTCGCATTGTGCAACATCTTGACGTATCAAGTTTTCTATGCTATGCTTCACATGACGTATGTTGACACATATTGACACACTACACAGGGAGTACCGATATGGCAAGCCTCGTAATGGTAGCACATCAGGTGATGATGCTGCATCCGACCTGCTCGCTGTTCCTGTTGCTGGCCTATGCCGCGCTTCTGGGCATAGGCTGGTACCGCTTCTTTGCCCTCGCTATGGTGCCTGCCCCGGTGTCCATCCTGTTTCAGACGAACACCGGGACTGCACTTGTTAAGGTTCGCATCCACTTGCTAGAAGTGGCATGGCTACGGTGACGCACTACGAAACTCGCAAGCAGATCGGTGCCAGCTCACTGCCTGCTTCACACACAACGCGCTACAAGATGATCTATCGCAACACGGTCTCCCGTGGAACCACACTGCTTCCATACCGTGCTAACGCCTCACCTATCGTGAGTTGACCGAGTGCCACTGGCCTGACGAAATGTCGCTCCATATGCTCAGCATCAAAATGGCAGAGACAGGTTTCGTGCTGACAAAATGGGCGTTCGTCGGTATGTTCCACCTGTGGCGTAACCCAGTGTGCCCAGATGGGAACAATCACAAAATGCTCACTCATGCGATCTCCTCCAGCATCAGCGGCTGCACAACACCATTGCGATACACCTGCTCTACCAACCGATCAGCTCGTATCTCGCTGCCTGTCCATCCGTCCGGCCAGGTATCCGCTTCCATCAATTCGAGAATACGAACGCGCTCTTCCTCGTTGATGAGATCAATCTCTGGCCTGCCTTGTGCCCGTGCCGCACTGTTTACCTCGTCCTGGATCGCCAACACGACAGAGAGGCCGTAGCGACGTGCTTCCATCGTGTACGGCCCCATACGCATTGGATTGGCCGAAAGACTCCCGTCTTTCTTGCGCTCTCCGACCTGCCTGAGTCGATAGTGCGGTTTGACCAGTTCGCGGTAGAGCGGTTTCAATCGTCTGAGCGGTTCGAGGTACGCCCATTGCGGTTGCCTGAGAATGGTTTCTAGCGCCACATCCTTTGAAGCGAGATTGCAACCAACGCAACCTGTGCGAGCGTTGATTTCTAGCGCCTCATCCCCGCCGTAAGCCTCTGCTACCAACTGTGTTGAGAAAGCGTGTTGCGGGGCAAAGAAGGTCAGCCAATCCCACACATGGCAGACCCGCCAGTGCAGGAGCGGCGCAAGCACGTCAGCGACAGAATCCGGCGTACTGGCCTGAAACCAGCCTTGCCCACATTCCGCGCCATCGCGGCTACAGGAGAGCGCAATGCGCTGATCGCGAGCAGCCGACTCACCAACACGTACCCCTGTCAGCATGAGCAGCTTGCCGTACTGCTCTCTCAGGGCTTGCAATGCTGCTTCCATCGGCTCTACCTTCAATTGTGGTGTACACCAGCGAAAGCGGTTCTTAGGTGCTGGCACACCACGCCCGAACAGATACACGAAAAAGCGGTCATCCAGAGCAGGAAGGACAATCTGCGTCTTGACGCCTTTCGCTCCCAATTCTCGCAAGATCGTTATGGCGGTGGCATGGAGCGGTGGAAGTTCCATGCGCGTATCGGCATAAAGCACGGTCAGGCTTTCGGGCGCTGGTATCTGGCCTGTTTCGATGAGATGTGTGGCCAGTGTGACCGTAGCCGTTGAGTCCTTCCCTCCTGAGTAGGCAATAGCCCAATGTCGATATAGTGAGCCGTACATTTGCAGGCTCTCTATTGTCAAGGCAATGCTCTTTTCCATCGTCAAGCGGTCGCTCTCCCAGAGGCTGATCTGTTGCTTATTCATCATTTACCCTCTTTGTCGGGGCAATCGCAGAGACGAAGGTTATGCATGAGTTCGATAAGCGTCATGTCTGCATGTTCCAACTCTACGATAATGATTTCATTCTCCATGCGCTTTTGCGCCCGGAGTTCGGTCTTGTTTTCGCGCCGCAACTCACCGATACGCACATCATTTCGTTCAATGAGCGCCTGAATAACAGCACGAACCTGTTTCTCTTCCATCGCTTAGCCTCTTTCTTTCCGAATGTTCCGACCCTTCACCTGCAAGCCCTCTGCCATTTCCCGAATGCGTTCTACAATGCGCACTCCGGCGTGGAATTGTCCTGGCTTCACGTCTTCAGGACGCCAGTGCGCTTCCAGATCAAACGTGCTGAGGTTGCTCGTAAAGATCGTGTACTTGCCCTGTTGCCATCTCTTGGCAACGATGAAGTAGAATTGCTCAAGCACGTAACTGGTTGGCCGCTCTGTCGCCAGATCGTCCAGCACCAGCCAGGGGATGTCGATGACGGCCTGTAAGAGTTCGTCGGGCGTCTCATCGGCCCCCTTGCCGTTGGAAGCGCGCAGGCGGGCCATGAGTTCGGTTGTCAGCACGAACAGACCCAGATGCCCGGCTTCCATGACGGCTTTGAGCATACAGATGGCAAGGCCCGTTTTGCCCACGCCGGGGGCGCCCGCGATGTAGAGGCCGCGCTTGCTGTCCTCATCGGCGCGCAAGTGGCGGGCGATGAAGGCTTGCCCCGCGTCAATGGCTTGCCGGTCAAAGCCAGTGGGGAAGCTGGCAAATGACCAGTTGCGCGCCTGATGGGGGATGTGCGCGCCGCCGAAAAGCCGGGCCACCAACTCCGCCTGCCTTGCCGCGAGGGCGCGGCGACGGGCGTCGCTCGCGCAATCGGGGCAAGGCACTTCACAGTAGCCATATTTCTGCTGATGCCCCGCGTGGTTCTCATGCGCGCCATAGTCCTTCACCCAGCCGTGCGAGGTCTCGGAAAACGGGTACTTGCACGTAGGGCATACCCGCGCAATGGCCGGAACGGGGGCAATGCCAAGCGCGCGCTGCTTTTCGCGTAGCGCGGTTAGCCGCGCTTCAATGCGTTCACTAATTGAGATGACTTTTTCCATTTGTCACACCCCTTAGAACATCAGTGCTTGTTTTGGCACTGACAGAGCCTGTTCAACTTTTGCCTGATAGCGCGGCAAGGCCACATCGAATATCCAGCGCCGCTGTGGAAGCCCGCTTGACTTCCATTCGTTTCTGCCTGTCCTGAAAAGGCCGTTCCACGCCGCGCTATCAACGCTCTTCACACACTCAGGCAGGGCAACCGGCGCTTGCAACGCCCCTAACTTAATACCCCAGAGGTGCAGGGGAACGCCGGGTAGTTCACGGGAAACTGCGTTGACGACCTCATGGATCATGGCAACACTTGCTCGTCGGCACAGCGTTCCTATGCCCACTCTAAACGCGCTAAGCGGGCCGTAGAATGCCTGCATTTCCTCGATAAGCGGGCGCATCTCTCTGGCATGGCGCACGTAATCCGCAACTTCCCATCCCTGAATGGTGGGTACCCAGACCCACGAGGCATAGCGAAAGAGCGTCCAGAAGGTGTGTGCCATTTCCGTTGTCAGGTACTGCCGTTTGCGCACGATGCCGGGCGCGCCTGCGGTGATCTCGTCTTCACAGCAGTAGTCCATCGTCGCCGCCCATTGCGGCTGCCAGCCTTCCAGCCACTCGACATACTGTTCAGGCGTGTAGCGATACCCACCCCATTTGAACGTACTCACAAAGCCACCGCAGTCAGCAGCCCGCTCAACCGTCATTTCTGAGAGATGCGGCTGTGGCAAGGCACTGCGTACCATGCCGTACTTGCGTACCTCGTCAGCGGCAAAGGATGAGGCGACGAGCAGGATACGCGGGATAGCACAGTAGCGATTCACCTCGCCACGTGAAACAGTGGGATAGAACGTCAACATCGTCGCACCCCCTTATCCTTGCACTGCTACCGGCTCTGGATGGGCCGGGTAGAACTCGTCTGACATGTCATAATCGGGATCATCGAAGCTGGAGATATGCCGCGTTGGCTTGCTGCTGAACGCTATCACCTTCTCAGGCGGGCTTTCAGGGCCACGTGCCGCCTCATCCAGTTGGTGTTGCATCGCACTCTGCCATGCCTCGAAATCACGTTCGAGGTCGTAGAGTTGCACTCCCTTACGGCTAAAAAAGCCGTTGCGATTGTTGCACTGGAATTCCCACCCTTTGTAGCCGCGCAAGACTTCCCGCCGGTCAACGCCCAGCAGACCAGCCCAGATCGTGAGCGGCTCCGCAAGGAACTTTGCCGCCCTTGCCATCGAGGCCGTGAGCTTCACCGGCACGTGGAAGAGGCTGCACCACTCGCGGTAGAGCAGCATCTCATCCTCAGAGAGCGTCGCCTCAAGCGGGATGTCCACTGGCTTTGCGGGCTTTGGTGGCCGCTCTGGCTTTGCCGGTTTCTCTTTGGGTGACTTGCGCGCTCGTCCGCCTCGACGCGGCGGCATCTCGGACGTGGCAGGATGGGAAGCACCAGCCAGGGGGGATACCACGTCGGTACGGTGAGATGCCGCCACAGGGTCAGGCAGTGATAGGGAGTCCACCGCCGTCGCCTGAAGATGGGTGTCTGCTATGGATTCCGACTCGCTGCTTTCGCCAGGGCCAGCATGAGCAGCAACGTGCATAGGACATACAGCAGGAGAATCAACCACATTGGCATGGTCATCTCCTCTCACATCCGTTTTCGGAACATCGGCCCCACAATCAGGAAGCCGATCAGGAACAGCAACAGGAACCACAGGAGCAACCAGAGCATCGTTTTGTCCTTTCTCCGACTTATCCACAGAGGATGTGGATAAGTGAGACGATGTATCATTTTCTGCTTCTGGGGATAGTCCCTCGTCAAAAGCAGAGAAATTTTCCCATTGAAGAGATTGCGCAGGGGCGGCGGGTGGGTGATCTGCGATAGCAGCATCACCCTTCCCCTCTTCTTGTGAATCTGTAATATCTTCGTAATCTATGTAATCTATAGGGGGCATTTCTGAGCGTGAAACTGAAACGCTCCCGTTCGTAGTTGGAACAGTAGCGTTCGTATATGAAACGCTACTGTTCACATACGGAACACTCTCATCATAAGAAGTGTTCGTATATGAAACGCTCTTGCGTTTTTCACAGTAGGCAAGGTTATCTTGCCAGATGCGAGCGTAGTCAATCGAGATATAGGTTTGCGCCTGCTTACAGGGCTGCCCTGTAAGTGGATTAATGGCCTTGCGTAGTTCCAACCGCAAGTAGCCCGTGACGCGCACAATCCGCTCTAAAATGCCTTCATGAGGCTTGCCCGCCTTCTTATCGATAAAGGATGAGAGCAGGGAGATCGGTACACCGGAAAGCGCGGCAATCTCCCGATAGGAGAGCCGATGGGGGCCGCTTCCCCAGTAACGGCCCATAATGGAGAGCAGCACCCATTTATCATCTCTGCTCAAATCGGGAATCCCATAGATCAGGTGTACCGGAAACTGGACAAATTGCCCCTTGCCCTCTTGCCTTTGTTCTTGTTGCGTCATTATGCCACCCTCCCATCATCTTCCATCTCAACTGCTGCCATGATGCATCTGCCAACGTACTCAGCAACTTGTGGGACTACGGCGTTTCCGAGTCCTCTAAGTCGCTCCACCCGATGGGAAACCCCATGAGCCACTCGACGAACTCCGGGTTCAGTTGCCCACTGGCCTGCCCCTGTGCTGCAATCTCGCGCAAAGGTCGCGAGTTCTTCTGCATCGTCTCTTCCGAAGACTTGCCCGAACGCCAATCGCGAGCGATTGGCGTTGGATACATTTGTACTGCATCGTTGAGATTGACGCTCCATCCCTGTTGCATCTTGCGTTGCATGCGCGGCGAATCCGGTGAGTCTCCACTGCGGTAATCGCGTGATTGCGGCGTCGGCCAATGATGAATCGCCCCGCTCAGTGCATATCTTCCCTTGCTGTTCGGCCCCCCGTGACTCCCATCTGTTGCTCGTGGGGTCGGAAGCAGGCCCTTCTTTGCCATGCGTGCCAGTGTTGGCCTGACTGGCGAGGTGGGGGTACTCCTGTTCGTGCTGCCGCCCGTCGCGTCGGTCGCAACCGGGGTAGGCAACAATGAAAACTCTTTCCCGGATATGCGGCGCACCAAAGGCCGCAGCGGGTAACACCTGCCACTGCGCATCGTACCCGCACGAGGCCAGGTCTGCGAGTACGGTGTCAATTCCCCGGTAAAGGAGAGCTGCGACGTTTTCCACAAGAACGAATCGGGGTCGAAGCTCGCAAATGATGCGGAAAAACTCTTTCCAGAGTCCCGACCGTTCTCCGGTGATACCGACGCGCTTTCCGGCTGCGCTAATGTCCTGGCAGGGAAAACCCCCGGCCACGAGATCAACAGGGGTAAGGTTATGCTTTCCGCAGTCTCGCACGTCTCGAAACCGGGCAACATCGGGCCAGTGTTTTGCAAGGATTTTTTGGGCATAGTCGTCTATCTCCACCTGCCATGCGCAACGCATACCAGCACGCTCCAAACCGAGATCAATACCGCCGATTCCAGCGAAAAGAGAGCCGAATGTGAGCGGTGTGTTCATGCCACCACCTCGCTCTCTTCCATCTCATCAAACAACGTCGCCTGTGTCTTCTGCGCAGCTATCTTTTCAAGATTGCGCCGGGCAACCTGAAAGTAGGATTCTTTCAGTTCTACTCCTACGAATTTGCGATCCAGGCGCAACGCCTCGTACCCCTCGCTTCCGATTCCGGCAAAAGGAGAAAAGACGACTTCACCCGGATTCGTCCAGAGTTGCACGGCCCGTGCAACGACATCTAACTGTAAAGGGCATATATGTTTCTCGTCCTGGCTTTCGCGAGCCTGATCTACGTTGAGTACCCGTGTCTGGCGAATATCAAACCAGACAGGAGAGGCATACCGTTGCCAGATGTCCAACGGGAAATCTTCTTTCGTGTGCGTGACTGGCACGATACCCGCCTCTTCCTGCTCATCTCGCGGCCATTTCCTGAAGATGAGCAGGTACTCCGGCATGCCTTGCCGTGAGTAGGTGCTATCAGCGCGTAACTGCTTATACAGCAGGCCGTGTGCCTTTGTGCGCTGCATCTCGATTACAGGGTCTTTCCAGATGACCACCTTCGAATGATATTGCCAGCCAGCCGCGCCAAAATGCCGGATGATTTCCCCTGAGAAGTCGCGCAGGCCAGCCGCGCCGTCACGGCCCTTGTAGTTCACGAGGTCTTTACAATGCACTGCACAGAGTCGCCCTGGCATGGTGATGCGCAAAAGTTCGGGGATGAGGAAATCAAAGTGCTGGAAAAACTCGTCATCGTCTGCTGAGTTGCCCATATCCTCTATGGCATCTGAATAAATGTAGAGACTGGAAAAAGGCGGACTGAAGATGCTGAAGTGAATGCTGTTCTCAGGAAGCGCGCGAGATACCGCTACACAATCGCCATGATAGAGCGTCCAGTCCCGGCCCCGCTCACTGCTGAAGGTTTCATGGCGCACGAGTTGCCTGCTCTCTTCTAAGGCCAGCCGCGCCGTCGTGGCATTCATGGCGTCGCTCATTGCCAGATGGGCGCGTGTTTTGCGCTCCAATGTGGTCACGAGCGTGCTTTCCGTCTCTGCTGCGATAATGGTGATCTCGACAGGGAAGTGTTGGCCGAAACGGTAGATGCGCCGGATAGCCTGATACACGTCCTCAAAGCTGTAGGAGAGGCCGACAAACACTGCTTTGTGACAGTGTTGCCAGTTGAGGCCGTAGCCACACTGAGACGGCTTGGCAATGATGACGCGGGCCTGGCCTGTCGAGAACAGGGTGAGTTTGCGCTCCTTTTCGGCAAGGCTATCCGAGCCGCGTACCTCGATAGCATCTGGGATACGCGCCTTCAGTTCGTCGGCTTCGTAGTTGGTATTACACCAGACAACCCATATCTCTTTTTTCTTGAGTTGGATAGCATGCTGCTTGATCTGAACGCTTGTCCAGACTTCAAAGCCGTTCGGGTTCTGTGGCGTCGTGACTGACCAGAGTACCTTTCCGGCCTCTTCAGCGCGATAGGCTTGTGGCGTCGGCTCCAACTCATAGCCCAGAGAGGTCAGGTACATGCGAGCTTCCACAAAGTCCATTTCATCGCCGCCATTCACCAGATCAGCGACGGCTTGCGCCCGATCAGCGACGGTCAGGCGCATCTCTTTATGCAAGTTCGTGGCACTCATGGCGGGCGCACGGAATAATTGCCCCTCTTCAGCCCCTACCGTGATATCGGTTTCGACATAGCGATGCTGGATTACCAGCTCTGGCAACACGAACCCCTCATCGCTATATCCGAGATCAGACGGCTTTCTGAGAGAGATAGCCCATGACGCAACCCATTGCCAGAAGTCCCGCTCTGCATGCCCTTTCAGGCGGTAGTGACCGCTCTGCATCGTGTCGTTGATGAACCATCTCATCAGCATTTCGCTGGAAGGCATGATACCCAGGAATTCGGCGTGGTTGCCGATCTCCATAACGTCATTCGGGGCGGGCGTGGCTGTGCAGCAAAGGCGGTAGGGCGTGTTCGCGAACGCTTCCACCAGGGCGCGCTTCGTCTTGCCCATATAGGACTTTAAGATAGATGATTCGTCCAGAATAACGCCGATAAAATGACTTGCATCGAAATGAGCAAGCATCTCATAATTGGTGATATTGATGCCGGGCTGCACGTCCTCTTGAGAGCGACAGATTGTGACCGCACTATCCAGCTTTGCGCCCTCGCTGACAGTTTGCGCGGCAACGGCAAGCGGGGCAAGGATGAGGATGTCTCTGCCCGTGTGCGCGTATACCTGCTTTCCCCATTCCAGTTGACAGAAAGTTTTGCCAAGCCCGCAATCTGCGAACAGCGCGGCCCGCCCTTTTCTCAGCGCCCACTGCACGAGCGCCTTCTGAAACGGAAACAACTTCTCGTGCAGCGCCTCTTGCGCAACCTCGATCCCACTGGACGAGGCAGTCGCCCGCTTACTCATAAGAAATTCCTGATAATCTTGCATATATCCCCTTTCCAGCCGCCCTATGCCACTTCCTGCCTGTTTTGAGGTCTTGCAATTCCTCTCGATATCAGGCATAATTGACACAAGGTGGCACGGTTTGCGGACAGATGACCCGTCGTTTCTCAGGCTACAGGTTATCTGTTCCGTTGCCACTGAGAGAGCCAATTCTCTCTCAAAATAGGTGTTCACTCGCGCGCCCTCCGCTTCATCCCACATATCCCACTTGCCAATAATCCATCGAATTGCTATACTCGTCTCAGGAGAGCGGCGCATCGATGCAGAGTTTCCCCTTTGCTGATGCTGACTCTCCTGATGCCCTTCGCCTTCTTGCTAGAACGGCCCTTCCCCTAGATCATCGCCCTCGGATTCCGCTTCCTCGATGGTCTTGGCAGGTTTCACGCTCGTTACCCCTTCACTCATGGCATGGAGAATTGCCAGCTGCGCCTGCGCTCTCTCAAGAGCGGACGGCGGTGTGCTGAGCGTGTAGCCGATACGTGCGCAGCACACCGCCAACTTCAGCGGATAGTAGCGCACAGGCTCGAAAAAGCGCCGTGCTTTCTCCTGAAGATCATCGCCTATCAGGAGAAGCAGCTCCAGACCGTGATGTTTCGCGTTCTCATCAAGCCGCCTGTCGATGAATTCCATGTTGTAGGAGAGGATGTAGTGGCCCTGCACAGCCTCGCTGAAGTTGTGCCAGAGGCTGTCCAGAGGCAAGCTCTCTGCTATGAGCGTCTGGCTCTCAATGCCGGTGTAGAGTGTGTTCGCAGCCGCTGGAAACTGATGGCGCGACGGATAGACGTAGTGATCGAATGTGGCATTGCCATGCCGGTCTACCAGAGTCAGGCGGATAATGTCGCTTTGCTCATCCACGCCGGTTGTGTCGATCACCAGGATGCGCAGATTCGGCATGGCCAGCACGGCCCGCGCCCAGTCCATCAGTTCGGTGTCAGGAAGCTCCGGCAAATGGCGCTGGCGTGTCATCAATCGCTGCACGGCGTTGCTGCACTCCATGAGCGCGGTTTTGATTTCCTTGCGCCGCGCCGCGCGCTCTTTGATGCTCTCGCGGGAAACAGGGCCGGTTGCCGCCTCTTCCTGCAAGAGCAGGGTGTAGGCGCGGTCATACGCGAGAAACAGGGTGTTGTCTTGCATAAGAAATCCTTTCTGTGCTAAAGAGTGTCTAACGTCGTTTCCATCTCCTCTAGCAACCGCATCAGGTCAACTTCGAGGAGTAAATCCGATTCGTATGCGTCGTCGGTTGGCGTATGGGTGCCACGTGCGGCCCGCCGGTCAAGGTACGCCCGTTCGCGTGCCATCTTTGCCGCGAGCTTCTCACGGGTTGAGGCAAGCCATGCGCGCAACTCGTCCGGCGTCATCTCGGCAATGTGCTTGCGTTTAGCCATTGCCCGCCTCACTTTCCCGCAAGCCATGCTCGCGCTCTATCGTGTCCAGCGCCTTGCGCAAGGCAGCGAGCGCGGCCTGCGCGGCCTGCCGGTACTCTTCCAGATTGTGCGCAAATTGCTCATCTGGAAGGTTCTGATTGCCGATTTCTTCCAGCGCGTGGAGCCGATAGAGCGCGTTGTAAAAGGCATCGCTCTGCTCGATGAGCGAGCGGAAATGGGTGATGTGTTGTGGCATACCTATCTCCTCTCTGCATAGGCCAGCGCCTGCTCTTTGGCACGTACCAGCCTGTCCATATCGCCCCGATAGCCGCCGTGTCCATCGCTAGCGGCCTTCACCTTCAGACGAAACGCTGCCTTGATGAGTTCAGGCGTACTCCCGGCAGGAATACCTAGAATTTGCCAGCACGAGGCAGGCGCATAGTTCGGGCGTTCCTGCGTTTGCCGCTTTTCTTCCTCATGAGGAAGATACTTCCAGCGAAACGCCCGCCAATCCCCACTTTGCGCGGCCCTTTTCCCATCTCTAGCAAGTAATTCCTCATATTGCCAGCGCGCCCAGATGCCTCGATGTGTGCGCATCGTCTTCTTCCAGCCGTCGCCTTTCAGCCCCTTCAACTCTGCAAAAGTGGCATCGCAGGCATCGGCGCACTCGACAAAGGAGATGCCTAACACCTCAGCCAGACGCTCTACCTCGCGCTTGCTGAGCGTTTCGTGATAGAGGCCGCGCAAGATACCGCTCGCTTTCGTTGCCCCGCAACCATAATCCATTGCGAAATCCTTGATCGTCCAATATTTGTGCTTGCGGTATTCCTGTAGCGTGGTCATACTTCCCCCTATTCCTGCAATTTGCCATTATCGCTTCACAACAATTAGAACAAATATCCCTTGCTTATTTCCCTGTTCATTGTGTACTCTTGAGATAGAGATGCATCTGTCGCTTAGCTACCGACAGAGCGGGCGGGCAAGTTCTGTTACTATAGCGGCCATACGCCTCAAACGTGGTTGAGCAGGTCGCGCCGCAAGGCTTGCTACGCAGCTAGCCAACCAGGCTTCTTCGGTGGTTAGCCCCGGCGCAGCCACCCCGCCCGCGCGCATCTCCAGTCCCCCGTAGCGCGTCCCTCTGCTCAGAAGGACACTATGACCAGCAACCTCTACGTTGGCATCGACATCGGCAAGAGCCGTCATGCCGCCGCGCTCGTCTCCGAGTCCCTGCTTGCTCGTCACGCTCGCTTTCAGGATTGCCCCGTCTATTTCCTCGACAACGCCCGGCCCGACTTCGAAAAGCTCTACAGCGAACTGTGCAAGCTTGCCAGCCCTGAGCATATCCATGTCCTCATGGAGCGGACAGGACACTACGGATTCGCTCTTGAGCAGTTCCTCTACGAGCGCGGCGTGCAGGTCTACCGCATGCACGTGCATAAGCACCTCGCCAAGCGAAAAACCGACCGCCGTGATGCGCAGGTGCTTGCGCTCAAACTCTACAATCAGGTAGAACTGGGCATGCACATGGCCGACAAGAGCGAGCGCGTCCACAAACTCAGCCCGCCCTCTGAGACCGCGATGCTCTTGCGCGGTCTCGTCCAACACCGTTTGGAGTTGACAAGAGAAACCACACGCCGCAAAAATAAGCTCGTCTCCATCGCTGACGAACTCTTTCCAGAGCTTTCCAGCATCTACTACATTGAGGCTTTGAAGAAGCCATGATAGAATAGGAGAAAAAGAGCAAGGAGATCAAAGAAGCGATGCCAAAGCGAGCGAGAGCTATTCATCTGAGTGAGCAAGAGCAGGAAGCGTTGAGCCGACT
>Ga0209810_1000805_pt1 | contig 57600 bp, 56 predicted proteins | sample Coa_R1_7_FD_187159 | JGI IMG/M metagenome (GOLD analysis project Ga0209810, IMG submission 187159) | Surface soil microbial communities from Centralia Pennsylvania, which are recovering from an underground coalmine fire - Coalmine... | ecosystem: Environmental > Terrestrial > Soil > Unclassified... | reverse complement strand
GCGCAGCTTCGACCAGACGTCGGCGACATGGACCACGGGGACGATCGCCACGCTGGCCCTCACCGCGTTCGCCCGCGAGAGCCAGGTTCAGAATCTCGCCGACCGCTATCCCTCGCCGGCGCCCGGCCACCAGCTCTACCATCAGAACGTGCCGTCGTCGGACGCGGGGCTGCGCGCGCGCTGGGACCGCCCGGCCGGCGACGGCGCCTGGACGATCGTGGCGGAGCGCCGGCTCGTGACGGGACGGAGCGAGCAGTGGTCGGGGATCACCGGCTTGGTGCAGAGCGACGTGGCCGGGACGCAATCGCTCGACGGGCTCGCGCTCCAGCGAACGTGGGACGGCACGCGCTTCGGCGCGATCGCCGGCGCGCGCTACGACGCGGTGCACACGAACGCGCTCGGGCCGCGCGACGCGAACGCCGTCTCGCCGCGGCTGGACCTGCGCTACACGCTCTCGCCGGCGACGAACCTGCGCGCCGCGTTCGGGACGGGGCTGCGCGCGCCGTTCCTCAACGAGCTGATCCGCAGCTACCGCATCGGCACGATCATGTACGCGAACAACCCGAATCTGGTCGCCGAGCGCAGCCGCTCGGCGCAGCTCGGCGTCGACGTCGCGAACTCGCTGGGCCGGTTCGCGCTCGACTACACGGCGACGATCGTCCACGACGCCATCGACTTCCGGACGCTCTCGGCGACGCTGCAGCAGCGCAGCAACATCGCGCAGACGAACACCGGCTCGTACACGGCGGAATGGACCCGCGGCGGCCCGTGCACGCGCGTCCACGCCTTCGGGACGGTGCAGCACGACCGGATCGTCGCGGGCTCGCGGGCCGAGATCGGGAAGCGCGTCCCGTACGTCCCCGACGACGCCGGCGCACTCGACCTCGACCGCAGCGTCGGCGCGCTGACCGGGACGCTCGAGCTCTCGTACAGCGGCCCGACGTTCGCCGACGATCTGCAGCAGCAGCCGCTGGGGCCGGCGTTCCTGATCGGCGGCCGCCTCACGCTGCGCGGCGCCGACGGCAGCGCACTCTCCCTCGCGGTCGACAACCTCGCCGACCGCGTCTACCTCACCAGCATCGACCGGCTCGGCCCGCCGGCGAACGTCACGCTCCGCGTCACCGTCCCGGTCGGGTCGCGCCCGGTCGCGGCGGCGCCCGCGGCGCTCTGCCGCTGAGCGGCGCGGCCGCGGCGGATCAGCGCAGCTGGCGCGGTCGCAGGCTGACGCGGACCTCGCCGTCCTCGACGCGGACCGCGAAGGTGTCGACGGACGCGAAGTCGCCGAGGGTCATCCCGCCGTCGGTGAGCTTGAAGCACCACGCGTGCCAAGGACAGGTGACCGTGAGCCCGTCGACCCAGCCTTCGGCGAGCGGCCCGCCCTGGTGCGGACAGGTGTTGTCGAGGGCATAGAACGTCCCGTCGACGTTGAAGAGCGCGATCTCGCGCTCGCCGGCGACGACGGCTTTCCCCGTTCCCGGCGCGACGTCGCCGACGCGCGCCACGGTCACGAAGTCATCGTTCACGAGCGGACCGGTTCCGCGCCCCGAGGAGGACGTCTTGCTCAAGGATTATCGCGACTGGCTCGAGTCCGAGCTGAAGCTTCTCGGGAACGCGAGCCACCACGCCTATTCGTTCGGCCAAGCCAACATGGCAAAGCGGGCGCTGGAGCGGCTCGACGAGGAGCTCGCGAAGACCCTCTACGTCCCGCTGGACCGCGCGCTCGCGCGCCGCGTCCTGACCGCGATCGAAGCGCAGGGCCAGCAGGCGACGAGCGTCCCGGTCGAGCTCGACGAGCTGCGCAACGCCGTCAAGACCGCGCTCGAAGAGCAGAACGAGAGCTCGGCGCTGTAGCGCCGCGGTGGACGCGGTCGACGAAATCTGGTACGCTTCGTCGGTCGCCGTCGCGGACACACGGAGTCTGCAGACGTGCGAGTCGAAAGGAGACCAAGCGACCCCGTGCCCCTGACCAAAGAACATAAGTCCGAGCTTTCCGCCAAGTACGGCCGCGGCCCGAACGACACCGGTTCCGCCGACGTTCAGATCGCGATCCTCACCGCTTCGATCAACCAGCTGACCGAGCACCTGAAGGTCCACAAGAAGGACCACCACAGCCGCCGCGGCCTGCTCATGCAGGTCGGCCAGCGCCGGCGTCTGCTCGCGTACCTCCAGCACAAAGATCTGGAGCGCTACCGCAAGCTCATCGCCGACCTCGGACTACGTCGCTAAGCACGCCGCACGGCTCGTCCGCCCGCCGCACTACGCGCCCTGCCCCTCGGGCGGGGCGCGTACGCGTCACAGCGGTCCTGAGCCGTCCTCCAGCACGACGTGACTGCGAATCGTCGCGCCGTTGCTCCAATGGACGTCGTCCAGAACCGCGCCGTCGTAGCCGGGATCGATCCAGAGTCCTTGGACGAACCCCGTCGCGGTGACGTCCTCGAGGAGCAGCGCGCCGTCGCCGGGAATATCCAGGTGCGAATGGACGTCGATGCCGATCGGGTTGAGCGACGGCTGCGTCGCGTTGTTCGGCGACCCGTCGACCTGGATATTCGTCAGCGTCACGTCGTACGGTCCGTTCGCACGGTGGACCGACGGCTTGGGCGTCATGAACGTCAGCCCGACTCCGCCGTACACGAACGCATCGTGCACCACCACGTTCCGCACGTCGGCGGACAGCGGCTCTCCGGGCGGCGCGCCGAGCGTCACTCCGACGCCGATCGTGTAGCGCGCCTGCACGTCGCTGACTTCGATGTCGTTCAAGTATCCCTGCACGTCGCTGCCGTTCATCGAGGTAACGGAGCCTGTGCCGTCGTGCATCGGCACGATGGTCTCGCTCACGTACCCCGCCGGCGATCCGGTGTAGTTCACGCCGTCGATCGCGACATGATGGATCTCCGCGTTGGACCACGCATTCAGCCGGATCGCGTTCACGCTGCCGATCGATACCGTCGGCGACACGCTCACGTTGACGTTGCGAAACGTGAGGTTCGCGATGTCGCCGAGCGGAGCGCCTTTCAGCGGCGCGTTCAAGGGCGCGACGCCGCCGTCGAGCTCGAAGCGATCGTCTTCGAGGTAGTTCATGTCGACGACGTCGTACTCGTTGGTCACCGTCACGTTGTAGAGCCGAGACGTCGCTCCGTTTTCGGTCGATCCGTCCAGCACGAGCCGGAACGTTCCGTCGCCGTTGTGCGCGTGCACGTCGTTGAAGACGAGGTCGTGGCTGGGAACCTTCGGGTCGACCCCGAGGTGGGTCAGCGAGACGCCGACGAACGCCTTCGCACCTTCGGTCCCGCTCGCGACGTACGCAGCCGACGGATTGGCCCCGAGCTCGAACGCGACGTGCTGGATCGTCAGGTGCTGCACGGGCCGCATGTAGCAGACGACCGGGTAGAAGAGTCGAATACCCTTCCGCTCGCTCCAGTGCTGCGTCCCCGCGCGCGGATCGAAGGTGAGGTTCTCGATCGTCACGCCGGAGATCGCGGCGGTCGCGGTCGGCCCGTCGAGCCAAACCATCCCGATCTGCTTGCCGTCGGGCCCGGTACGCACCAAGGACGGATCGTACGTGAAGCCGGGAAGCGCGCGCAGGGTGCTCGACGACATGCCGGCGCCGTCGAGCGCGACGTTGGAGTCCCACGCCACCGCCGCCCCGACGGCGCACGTGCCGGCCGGGAGCCGCACGACGGTCGGGTGGGACGCGGTCGCGGCGCGTGCGGCGGCCGCTTCGGCTCGCTGGATCGCCGCCGCGTCGTCGGTCGCGCCGTCGCACCGCGCGCCGTATGCGCGCACGTCGTACGTCGTCGGAAGCGGCGTCGCGCTCGGCTTCGGCGTGGCGCTGGGCTTCGGCGTGGCGCTCGGCTTCGCGGTCGTTGACGGCGACGCGGTCGAAGCCGGCGTCGCGGTCGCCGGCGGCGTCGCGGTCGCTCGGGGCGTCGCGGTCGCGCTGGGCGTCGCGGTCGCCCGGGGCGTCGCGGTCGCGCTCGGCGTCGCGGTCTGAATGGGCGACGCAGTCGGGCTGCCGGTGACGACCGGAAGGGGCGACGCGGTCGGACTCGCCGTCGCGGTCGGAACCGCCGGCGAGGCGCTCGCGCGCGGTTCTGCCGGGTGGGTCGGGGCGGCGGTCGATACCGGCGACGCTGTCGGGGCCGCGGACGCGGTCGCCGTGGGTGACGGGCTCGCCGTCGGGGTTGCGTGCAAGGCCCCGGCGCCCGGCGGACTCGTCGATTGCGACGACGCGTCGCGGACCGGCGGCGCAAAGCCGCCGCCGCCCCCTCCGCACGACACCAGAGCCGATAGCAAAACAAGCGTGACAACCGTACGAGCGATCAAGGGACACCCCGTTCTCATCGTAGCTACGGGACACCCAACGCCCGCTCGATCCGTGCACCTTCAGCGCCGACAGTTCGTCCCCTACGCTGAACGTATCGTTCGTACGATCGCGGTACGGGCACAGGCCGTGCCCCGGCGGGCGACGAACCCGGCCACGTTTACGAAGAAGTAAGCGAAAACGAAAAAGAACGAAAATCTAGGAGTATCAGTGCCAGAATCCGTCTCGCTCGAGATCGGTGGCCGTCCCCTCGTCATCGAGACGGGTGAGCTTGCGAAGCAAGCGAACGGCTCCGCCCTCGTCCGCTACGGCGACCAGATCGTCGTCCTCTGCGCCGCGACGGCGTCGGAGAAGCCCCGGGAAGGGATCGATTTCTTCCCCCTCACCTGCGACTACGAAGAGAAGATGTACGCGGCCGGCAAGATTCCGGGCGGCTACATCAAGCGTGAAGGACGTCCGTCCGAGCACGCGGTCCTGAGCGCGCGTCAGATCGATCGCCCGATCCGCCCGCTCTTCCCCGACGGTTTCCGCAACGACGTGCAGATCATCGCGACGGTCCTCTCGACCGACCCCGAGATCGACAGCGACACGCTGGCCGTCGTCGCCGCCGGTGCGGCGCTCGCCGTCAGCGACATCCCGTTCCAGAAGAACGTCGCCGCCGTCCGCGTCGGACGCGACGAGAACGGCGAGTACATCGCCAACCCGACGCTCGAACAGTACGAAGCGGGCGGGATGGAGATCGTCGTCGCCGGCACCGCCGACGCGGTGATGATGGTCGAAGGCGGCGCGAAGCAGATCTCCGAGGAAGACTTCCTCGGTGCCGTCGCGTTCGCGCACGATCAGATCAAGAAGATCGTCGCCGCGATCGACGAGCTCGCGAAGAAGGCCGGTAAGGCGAAGCGCGAGTTCCCGCTGCTCACCGTCGACGAAAAGCTCGACAAGTGGATGCGCAAGAACTTCGCCAAGGAAGTCGCCAAGGCGATGCGCGTCGTCGACAAGCAGGAGCGCAACGCCGCGTTCGCCGACCTCTCGCGCGAAGCCGCGCTCGCGAAGCTCGCGAAGAAGGACGATGCCGTCGTCCGCACGCTGATCGAAGATCCCAAGAACAAGGACTTCGAGAAGATCCTCAAGGCGATGGAAGAGGACGAGCTGCGCACGATGGTCGTGGACGAGAAAATTCGTCCCGACGGGCGCAAGCCCGACGAGATCCGGTCGATCTGGTGCAAGACGCACTACGTCCCGCGCGTCCACGGCTCGGGCGTCTTCACCCGCGGACAGACGCAGGTCTTCACCGCGGCGACGCTGGGCTCGATCAGCGACGAGCAGCGCCTCGACGGGATCCTCAACATCCCGAACAAGCGCTACATGCACTACTACAACTTCCCGCCGTACTCGGTCGGGGAGACGCGGCCGATGCGCTCGCCGGGCCGCCGCGAGATCGGCCACGGCCAGCTCGCGGAGCGCGCGCTCATCCCGGTGCTTCCGCCGGAAGACGAGTTCCCGTACACGCTGCGCCTGATCAGCGAAGTCCTCGAGTCGAACGGGTCGTCGTCGATGGCGTCGGTCTGCGGCTCGACGCTCGCGCTGCTCGACGCCGGCGTTCCGATCGCCGGACACGTCGCCGGCGTCGCGATGGGGCTCATCCTCAAGGGCAAGGACTACGCGATCCTGACCGACATCCAGGGTCTCGAGGACGCGCTCGGCGAGATGGACTTCAAGGTCGCGGGGACCGCCGACGGCATCACCGCGATTCAGATGGACATCAAGGTCGCGGGGATCACGATCGACATCATGCGCGAAGCCCTCGCCGAGGCGAAAAAGTCGCGCCTGTTCATCATCGACAAGCTCAAAGAGACGATCGCCGAGCCGCGCAAGGAGCTCTCCGAGTTCGCGCCGCGGATGATCGTCGTGCAGATCAATCCCGACAAGATCAAGGACGTCATCGGCCCCGGCGGCAAGGTGATCAACAAGATCGTCGCCGACACCGGCGTGAAGATCGACATCGAGAACGACGGCCGCGTGTTCATCGCGGGCGCGAACGCCGCCGGCGCCGAGAAGGCGAAGCAGATGGTGGAGTCCCTCACCAAAGAGGTGAAGGTCGGCGAGAACTATCTCGGCACCGTCACGCGCCTGATGAACTTCGGAGCGTTCGTCGCGATCCTCCCCGGCAAGGAAGGCCTCGTGCACATCTCGCAGCTCGCGCCGCAGCGCGTCGAGCGCGTCGAGGACGTCGTGAAGCCGGGCGATCAGATCATGGTCAAGGTGATCGAGATCGACTCGCAAGGGCGCATCAACCTGAGCCGCAAGGCCGTGCTCCAGCCGTCGGCCGAGGGCCCCGGCAACGGCGCTCCGGCCCCCGCTCCCGCGCCGCGCCGCCCCTCGCACGGCGAGGACGAGCCCGTCAGCGCCGGTGCGCGCTCCAACGGCGCGCCCCCGCGGCGCGAGGGCGACCGGCGTCCGCGCCGCCGTCCGCGCGGCGGCGGCTCCGCGACCGAGTAGCCCGCGCGGGCCGCTCGTCGGAAGGAACACCCCCGAGAGCTCGTCGCAAGACGGGCTCTCGCCATGTCCGGGCTTCGCACTCTCGCCCTCGCCGCCGCGGTCGCGCTCGCCGGCGCGGCCGCGCCGTCCGCCGCCGCGCCGGCCTCGACGATCTTCGATCTCTCCGACGAGGTCGGGCGCGTCGCGACGCCCCTCACGCTCACGGCCACGGACGGCGCGCCGCTCCCGGTCGACGGCGGCGGGAAGCCGGCCTACGTCTTCCTGTTCGCCTCGTGGTGCGAGCCCTGCCAGGAGAGCCTGCCGTTCATCCGGGCCGCTTACGCGAAATACGGCGACCGGGTGCGCTTCGTCGGCGTCGACGTCCTCGACGACGCGACGGCGGCGCGCTCGTACGTCGCGCGCGCGGCGCTGCCGTTCCCGGTCGCGATCTTCCCGATCGCCCAGCTCGACGCGACGATCGCGCCCGACGTCCAGCTCCGCTCGGGGACGAAGTACCGGATCCCGGCCGACTTCCTGATCGACGCGCGCGGCGTCGTCCGCTACGCCTGGCACGGATTGAGCATGGACGACAAGGGCGACCCGGTCGACGTGCTTCCCGCCTACCTCGCGAAGCTCGGGATCGAGTAACGGAACGGGCGCCCTGCTGCACGAAGCGCGCGTGCATGCAGGTGGACGTCGCCTCCCGCGCGCCGCATGCGCGCAAGCACGGGTCGACGTTCGCGGAGACGTGGAAGGCGCACGACGGGACGGTCTTCGTCGGGGTCGGCCGGGTGTTCTCGGGAAAGGACCGGGTCGCCGTCGCCGACCTCCTGCGGACGGCCGGGCGCGCCGTCATCGGCTCGATGACGATGCTGGCCGGCGCGCTGCGCTCGCTCGACCGGATCGTGCAGAAGCACGCGCAGGAGCAGCGCGACGACGAGCTGGCCGCCGCGGTCGCGCTCTTCGCGATCCCGCCCTCAGCCGGGTCGGTCTCCTACGTCGGCGCGGGGCAGCTGCAGGTGGCGCTCGTCGACGGGCTCGGCGCGGCGCACCCGCTGTACGGGGTCGGCGCCGCGCTCGGCACCGGGATCGAGCCGAGCCCGTCCGACACGACGTTCCACGAGCTGCGGCTGCACCGGGACGACCTGCTCGTCGCGACGACGTTCCCGCTCCCGGAGGCCTGGTGGCCGCGCGGCGTGCGCACCGCCGAGGCGCTCGTCCAGGCGAGCGCCGAGCCGGAGGCGTCGGCGGCGGTGATCTGCGCGGCCTGACCCGGACGCCGCGCGGTTCGGGGCGTCAGCCGCGGGGCGCGAACCCGCGGTACGGACCGACCGGCGCGGTGAGGTCGGCGATCATCATCCCGCGCTGGACGAGCGGCAGCGTCTGCAGCGTCGCGTCGAGCGCCTCGCGGCTCTCGGCTTCGATCAGCAGGACGGCGCCCGGGGCGTCCTTCCGGCCCCAAATCCGCCGTACGATGCCGTCGGTGTAGAGCTCGCGGACGCGCTCGGCCTCCGGCTCGAGCAGCGGCGCGAACTCCGCTTCGGTGTACTGATCGACGTTGCGGCGCAGCGCCACGATGAACTCTGCCATGTCGCGCCCACCGTTCGGCTCCGAGGCGCGGCGTCATGCCGGCGGCAAAGAGCGGCCGCGCGCGCCGTCTAACCTGGCCCGGATGCCCTTCGATTCGCTCGCCGCGTTCGTGCGCGCGCTGCGCGCCGCCGGCGAGCTCGCCGTCGTCGACGCGCCGGTCGACCCCCGCCTCGAGATCGCCGAGATCACCGACCGCGTCGTCAAAGCCGGCGGCCCTGCGCTGCTGTTCACCAACGTCGGCGGCTCGCGTTTCCCGGTGCTGACCAACCAGTTCGGCAGCGAGCGGCGGATGGCGATGGCCCTGCGCGCGCGGACGCTCGGCGAGGTCGAGGAACGGATGCGCCGCACGATCGACCTCGCGATGCCGGCCGGGCTCGGCGGCAAGCTTGCGCGGATGGCGTCGCTCGCGCAGGCCGGGTTCAGCGCGATCCCGCGCCGCGTCGAGAACCCGGCGGTCCGGCAGGTGGTGCTCGATCCGCCGGATCTCGCGCGTCTTCCGGCACTCACGACGTGGCCGCTCGACGGCGGGCCGTTCATCACGCTGCCGCTCGTCTTCACCCGCGATCCCGAGACGCGCCGCGTGAACGTCGGGATGTACCGCGTGCAGATCTACGACGCGACGACGGCCGGGATGCACTGGCAGCGTCACAAGCAAGGGCGCGCGCACGCCGCGAAGTGGGGGCGCCGCATCCCCGTCGCCGTCGCGGTCGGCGGCGATCCGGCGCTGACGTACGCGGCGACCGCGCCGCTCCCGCCGATCGTCGACGAGCTGGCCTTCGCGGGGTTCCTGCGCGGCGCGCCGCTGCGCATCGCGAAGGGCCTCACCGTCGACGTCGACGTTCCGGCCGACGCCGACTTCGTCATCGAAGGCTGGGTCGACAACGAGGACCTGCGCGTCGAAGGCCCGTTCGGCGACCACACCGGCGTGTACAGCGCCGCCGATCTGTACCCGACGCTGCACGTCACGGCGATCACCCACCGGCGCGACGCGATCTGGGGCGCGACCGTGGTCGGGAAGCCGCCGATGGAAGACGCCTGGCTCGGGAAGGCGACCGAACGGATCTTCCTGCCGCTGCTGCAGAGCGTCGTCCCCGAGATCGTCGACTACAATCTCCCGGTCGAGGGCGGGTTCCACAACCTGGCGATCGTCGCGGTGCGCAAGTCGTACCCCGGGCAGGCCGCCAAGGTGATGAGCGCGCTGTGGGGGCTGGGACACATGATGATGCTCACGCGTTGTCTCGTGGTGGTGAATCACGACATCGACGTGCACGACGTGCGCGGCGTCGCCTGGACGGTGCTGAACAACGTCGACCCCGGGCGCGATCTCGTGATCATGCCGGGGCCGGTCGACGATCTCGACCACGCGGGCTCCTACGAGCTCTCGCTCGGGCACAAGCTCGGGATCGACGCGACGCGCAAGGGCGCCGACGAAGGCTACCGCCGCGATTGGCCGCCGGAGATTCGCATGGACGCCGCGACGCGCACGCGCGTCACCGAGCGCTGGGAAGAGTACGGGCTCGGCGACCTCGCGCGCCGCGGCGTCGCCGACGACTGGTCGGGCCAAGGACCGGCGCGGCTCGCGCGGCTCCTCGCCTCGGCGTCGGCCTCGCCGGACGACGTCCCGCCGCGCACGGACCGCGCGAAGTGAACGCCGTCCGGCTCTTTCTGCGCGACATCCGCGTCGAGCACACGCTCTTCGCGCTCCCGTTCGCGTACGTCGGCGCGGTGATGGGCGCGCGGGGGCTGCCGTCGTGGTGGCAGCTGCTGTGGATCACGCTCGCCGTCGTCGGCGCGCGCACCGCCGCGATGGCCGCGAACCGCTACTTCGACAAAGACCTCGACGCACGGATCCCGCGCACCGCGAAGCGCGCCGTCGCGAGCGGGAAGCTTCCCGCCGCCGTCATGCTGTGGGCGATCGTCGCCGGCCTCACGCTGCTCGTGCTGAGCGCCGCGCTGCTGAACCCGCTTTGCGTGAAGCTGCTGCCGCTCGCCGCGCTCGGCGTCGTCGCGTACCCGCTGTGCAAGCGCTTCACCTGGCTCGTGCACTTCGTGCTCGGCGGCGTCGATGCGTGTGCGCCGCTCGGCGCGTACGTCGCGGTGACGGGACGCGTCGACGTTCCGGCGCTGCTGCTGTTCGTCGCGGTGACGGTGTGGGTGGCCGGCTTCGACATCTTGTACGCGCTGATGGACCTGCAATGGGACGTGGCGCTCGGGGTGCGCTCGTTCCCGCAGCGGTTCGGCGAGCGGCGCGCGCGGACGTGGCCGATCGCGCTGCACGTCGCGATGGCGCTCGCGCTGCTCGGCGCCGGCGTGCTCGCGCACGCGGGCGCGATCTACTACGCCGGCGTCGTGCTCGCCGCCGCCGTGACGCTGTACGAAGAGCGGCTCATCGCGCTCGCCAAAGACGTCTTCGTCCTCAACGACCGCGTCTTCCTGACGAACATGCTCTTCTCGGTCGGCTTTCTCGGGACGACGCTCGCGTCGTACGTGCGGCCGTGAGACGCGCGCGCTTTGTCGGCGCGCTCGGCGCGGCCGCCGCGTCCGGCCTCGCCGGCGCACCGCGCGCGGTGCTCGGCGCGCCGGGCCCGATCGCGGTGCCGGCGCCGCCGCCGACGCCCGGGATCCCGATCCCGCTGTACACCCCGACCCTTCGCGTGGCCGTCGTCTGCCCGCAGAGCGGCGAAGACCGGGCGCTCGGGATGCAGCTGGTCGCCGGAGTGCGCGACGCGTGCGACTATCTGAACAACCGGCGCGCCTCGTATCAGCGCGCCCTGCTGTTCAGCCAGTTCGACGATCACAACGCCGCCGCCGACGCGATCGTCCAGGCCGGCTTCGCGACCGGAAACCCCGACGTGCTCGCGGTGATCGGGCACCTGAGCGCGAGCGCGACCCTCGCCGCGCTGCAGACGTACGCGACGGCGCAGGTGTCGCTCGTCGTGCCGACCGTCACCGACGACCGCGTTACGGCGCAAGGCTATCGCAACGTCTTCCGGCTGCCGACGAAGGACTCCGACGAGGGCGCGCTGCTGGCGGCGTACGTTCTGGCCACGGGCTCGAAGACGCCGCTCGTGGTGAGCCAGGCCAGCGACTACGGGCCGTCGGTCGCGCGCGGCTTTCTCGCGCGCGCCGCGGCGCAGCACGTCAGCGCCGCGTCGACGACGTTCGCGCTCGACAAGCCGGACTACGCCGCGGCGGCGGCCGACATCCTCGCGCACGCGCCCGACGCGGTCGCGCTCGCCGGGACCGCCGAGGAGATGGGTCCGCTGCTCCCCGCGCTGCGCGCGAAGGGCTTCACCGGACGGCTCGTCGCGGCGCAGGGATTCTTCTCGGAGACGACCGTCAAACAGTACGCGAAAGAGGCGGAGGGAATGATCGTCGCCACCGACGTTCCGTACTACCCGCTCGCGCCGACGGCGGTCCCGGTCGTGCAAGACTTCCAGGCGCGCTACGGGGCGCTGACGCCGGTGACCGCGTTCGGCTTCGCCGCGGTGCAGCTCATCTACGCGGCGCAGAACCGCACGAACGCGGCGAACCGGCTGACGCTGCTGCGCGCGATCGCGACGGGCGGGACGCTCGACACGATCACCGGCTCGTATACGTTCGGGCCGACCGGCGACGCGCTCCAGCCGAACGTCTATTTCTACGCCGTGCGGGGCGGAAAGTTCGCCTACGAGCGCCAAGCCCACTCCAGCGGGTTCATGCTGAAGTAGGAGGGTTGCGGTGGTCGACTCGCCGTTCTCGGGACGCGAGTCGGTGCGCGTGCCGGGCGAGCGCGGGCGCCTCATCCTCACGCTCGTCTTTCTGCCGGCGACGCTCGGCATCGTCGGGTTCTTCTTCCAGAACACCGTCACCGTCCACGGGCTGGTCCTCGTGCTGATCGGCGCGATGCTGTTCGTCGCGCTGAGCCGCGGCCGGCTGCTCGGCGGCGGCGTGCGGATCCGCGAAGGACAGTTCGAGCACGTGTACGCGCTCGTCGAAGAGTGCGCGCGCGCGATCGGCGTCCCGATGCCGCACGTCTTCATCCGCGACGATCCGTTCGTTCCGATCGTCGCCGTCGGCACCGGCGAGCCGTACGCGCTCGTGCTCTCCTCGTCGTGGATCGAGGCCTTCGAGCCCGGCGAGCTGCGCTTCCTCATCGGCCGCGAGCTCGCGCACGTCGCCGCGGGGCACACGAAGCTCACCTCGCTGCTGAGCGCCAACGGGCGCGAGAACGCGGTCGTCGCGGTCGCGTTCGGCGCGTGGCTGCGCATCATCGAGTACACCGCCGACCGGGCCGGCCTGCTGTGCTGCGGTTCGCTCGACGCCGCGTTCTCCGCGATCGCCGTCTCGACGTTCCACCGCGTCGGCCGGAAGATCGACCTGCACAGCTTCGCCGAGCAGCGGCGCGAGCTCGACGCCGAGCCCTCGCTGCGCTTCGGCGAGTGGATCGGCTCGACGCCGTACGCGACGAACCGCATCGCGAAGCTCGCGGCGTTCGCGCGCGACCCGCTCTACCAGCTCTGGTCGGCGCGCTTCGAGGAGCGCCGCAGCGCGCCGCTCGTCGCGGCGGCCGCCGCGCAGCCCGAGGGCTTCCGGCTCGCCGACGACCGGCGCGGCTTCGCCGGCTTCTGGCGGCGCGCCGCGGCGTGGCTGATCGACTATGCGGTCATCGCGGCGATCGTGCCGAAGCCGCCCGCCGACGCATCACGGGCGACCGCGCGCGCCACGGCGGCCGCCGCGGCGCACGGGGTTCACATCAACGTCAACGGCGTCGACGTCTCCACGCTCACGCCCGCGCAGCAGGCCGAGATCGCGAAACAGGTCACGCCGGGCTTCGCGCACGCGCTCAACAGTCTCGCGAACGGGGACTGGACGTCGAAGCTCGGCGACGGCTTGCTGTGGATCGCGCTGGCCGCGTACGCCGTGCTGCTCGTCGGATTCGCCGGACAGACGCTCGGGATGATGATCTGCGACCTGCGGGTCGTCGGCGACCGGCGGGAGCGGATCGGGATCGGACGCGCGATCGCGCGCTACGTCTCGCTGCTGGCGAGCCTGTGCGTCGTCGTCGGACTGTTCGGCGTGTTCCGGCGCGTGCAGCCGTTCGAGGCGTGGTCGCGCACGCGCCTCGTGAGCGGCAGCACCGGCGGCCGCGCGTAGCGGCCGCGCAGCCGCGCTACGCCGCGCTCGTGCCCGACGGCGCAGGCTCCGGCGGAGCGGGGGCGGCGTCGGCGGCGCGGGACCCCGCGCGCGACCCGTGCGACTCGGCGAACACGCGCGTGAGCTCCGCGCCGAACAGAAAGATCATCGAAGAATAGTAGATCCACACGAGCAGGACCAGGATCGAACCGGCGGCCCCGTAGCCCGACGCGATCCCGGCTTTGCCGAGATACAGGCCGATCAGCGACTGCCCGATGACGAACAGCACGCTCGTGCCGATCGCGCCGGTCCACACGTCGCGCCAGTCGACGTCCGTGTCGGGCAGATACTTGAACATCAGCGCGAAGAGCAGCGTGACGAGCACGAGCTCCACGACGATGTTCGCGATCGCGAGCAGCACGCCGGCGCCGGCGAACGGCAGCGCGTGCGCGAGCGACGTGGTCACGTACGAGATCCCCGCGTTGACCGCGGTCGTCACGAGCAGCAGAAAGCCGATGACGATCAGCATCCCGATCGACGCGAGCCGGTCGCGCACCTGGCCCCAGATCGTGCGTTTCGGCGGATCGGCGTGCCAGACGGTGTTCAGCGCGTCCTGCAGCGAGGCGAAGAGTCCCGCGGCGCCGACGACCAGCATGACCCAGCCGACGATCTGCGCGATCCCCGACTGACTCTGCTTCGCGAACGCGATCGCGACCATCTGGCCGACGGTGTCGGCCGCTTCCTTCCCGGCCGAGCGTTGGATCGCGGCGAGCAGCTGGTCGCGCACGGCGGCGTGCCCGTGTCCGTGGCCCACCGTGGCCGCGATGATGTTGCCGGCGATCGCGATCACGATGATGAGCACCGGCGCGAGCGCGAAGATCGTCGAGTACGAAAGCGACGCCGCGAGCCGCGGAGCCTTGTCCGCGTTGAACCGCGTGTAGGTCTCCTTCAGCATCCCGGCGTCGAGGTGCAGCGACATCGCGTCAGCTAGTCGTCGAGATCGTCGTCGTCTTCTTCGTCGTCCTCGTCGTCCTCGTCGTCCTCGTCGTCGTCTTCCTCGACGCCGCCGTCGGTCGAGGCGCGCGGCGCGGGTTGTCCCGCGCCGCCCTTGACGTCGGGGTCGAGCGTCTCGGTCCCGGCGACGACGTCGCGCGCCGCCGGCGAGGGCTGCCGCTCCTCGGTGAGATCGTCTTGGTACAAGTCCCGGCGTTCCACGGACACCCTGTACCATCGCGGCCGCGAACGGAAACGGTCCGGCGGCTAGCCGCTCCGGAGCGAGGGCGAGCCGAGATCGAGATCGGCGTGCGCGATGACGCGCCGCTCGCCGTGCGCGGGCAGCGCGTCCACGAAGCGCGCGGCGTCGCCGACGAGCACCACGAAGCCGTCGGGTATCAGGCCGCGCGACGCGAAGTCGCGCACGGTATCCGCGCGGACCTCGTTGACGCGGTGGGTGAACGCGCGCAGCTCGTCGAGCGGCACGTCGTAGAGGACGTGCTCGGCGACGGCGCCCGCGATCCCGTCGATCGTCTCGATCGCGCGGTTGAAGGCGCCGGTGACGGTCGCTTTGCGCGTCATCAAGTCGTCGTCGCTCGGCGGCTCGACGGCAAGCGAACGGATCGCCTCGAGGGTGACGCCGGTCGCCTCGCCGGCGCGCGCGTGGTCGACGAGCGTCGAGCACAGGAACGTGCCCGCGGCGCGGCGCGCGTTGAGCGCGGCGTGAGCGCCGTACGAGAGGCCGCGCTTCACGCGGATCTCCTGATTGAGCCGGCCGCTGTAGCCGGCCAGCACCGCCGTCGCGACCGTCGCCGGATAGTACGCTTCCGAGCGCCGCGCGATCGTCACCCGGCCGGCGATGAGCGCGGTGCGCCCAGCGTCCGGCTTGTCGACGACGACGGTGTGCGCGCGCGGCGCGGGGATCGGCGCGTCCGGGCGCGCGCCGGACGGCGCGGCGGACGCCCGCCAACCGCCGAGGACGCGCTCGGCGAGCGCGAACGCGTCGTCGGCCGCCAGGTCGCCGCCGATGACGAGCACCGCGTCGTCGGGACGGTAGAACCGCTCGTGGAACCACGCCGCGCGCTCGCGTCCGAGGCTGTGCAGCGTGCGCGCCGTCCCGGCGAGCGGGTGTCCGTACGGCGCGCCGCCGAACGCGACGCGCTGTGCGACGAGCCGCGCCAGCGAGCTGGGGTTCGCGTACGTCAGCGCGAGATCGGAGAGCGACTTCGTGCGGATCCGCTCCACTTCGTCCGGCGCGAAGGCCGGGCGGCGCACGATCTCCTCGAGCAGCTCGAACGCCTGCGGAAACGCCGGGGTCGTCGCGCTGACGCTCACGACCGACGCGTCGTAGCCCGACGAGGCGTCCAGCCGCGCGCCGAGCGCGTCGGCGAGCGCGAAGATTTCGGTCGCACCGCGCCGCTCCGTCCCTTGCGTGAGCAGCGCCGCGACCAGCGCCGAAAGTCCGGCTTCGTCTTCGTGCTCGGCCGCCGCGCCGCAGCGCACCACGAGCTGCGCCGCGACGAGCGGCAAGTTTCGCTGCTCGAACGCGACCACGCGCAGCCCGTTGTCGAGGACGCGCTCGACCGGCGCGGGCGGGATCGCGTCGCGCGGCGGCCCCGGCGGCGGGATCGCGACGAGCCCCTCGCTCACGCCGGCACGTACTCTACGACGGTGCGGTTCTGGTCGCGCAGGTACGTCTGCGCCACGCGCAGCACGTCCTCGCCGCTCACCGCGAGGTAGCGCGCGAGGTCGCCGTTCACGAGCTCGGGATCGCCGCGCTCGGTCACCGCGCGGATCACGGTGAGCGCGACGCCGCCGTTCGTCTGCCGGCTGCGCACCAGCGAGCTCGCGATCTGCGTGCGCGCACGCGCGAGCTCGCTCTCGTCGGGCGGCTCGGTGCACGCGCGGCGCAGCTGCGCCTCGAGCGCTTCGCGCACGTCGGCAAGCGCGACGCCGCGCGCGCACGTCGCGCGCACGCCAAACAGCCCGGGCTGCTCGCGCAAGTCGGCGCCCGCGTACGCGCTCGCCGCGAGCTGCCGTTCGTAGACGAGCGTCGTGTAGAGCCGGGACGAGCGCCCCGCGCCGAGCAGCGTCTCGAGAACGTCGAGCGCGAACGCGTCGGGATGCGCGGCCGCCGGGATATGGTACGCCATCTCGATCGCGGCGAGCGGGACGTTCGCGGCGCGGTAGACGTACGTGCGCTCGCGCGTCTGCGGCGGCTCGACGACCGTCACGCGCGGGATCGGCTGCGCCGGCGTGGGGATGCGGCCGAAATACCGCTCGATCCACGCGAGCGTGCGCTCCGGCTGGAGGTCGCCGCTCACGACGAGCACGGCGTTGTCGGGCCGGTAGTACGTCGCATGGAACGCGACGACGTCCTCGAGCGACGCGGCGTTCAGCTCCTCGGGGCTGCCGATCACGCCGCGCCGGTACGGATGGACGACGAACGCCTCGCGGTTCACCAGCTCGTCGAGCATCCCGTAGGGCTCGGCGAGGATGCGCTGATCGTACTCGCCGATCACGACGTCGCGCTCGGTCGCGAAGTTCTCTTCGTTCACGTTGAGCGCGGCGAGGCGATCGGCTTCGGCCCACAGCAGCCGCTCGAGGTGGTTCGACGGAACGACCTCGTAGTAGTTGGTGATGTCTTCCGACGTGAAGGCGTTGTTGAAGCCGCCGACGTCCTCGGTGAGGCGGTCGATCGTCTCGGGCGCCGTGCGCGACGTCCCCTTGAACATCAGGTGCTCGAAGAGGTGCGCGAAGCCGGACCGGCCCGGCGGGTCGTCCTTCCCGCCGACGCGGTAGGCGACGTTGATCGCGACCGACGGGACCCGCGGGTCCGCGATGACGATCGCGCGCAAGCCGTTCGAGAGGGTGCGGTCGGTGAAGCGGAGCGGCGCGACGTCGATCGCGGTCGCCGGAATCGTGGGCAGTGCGGTCACGGGTATCCCGAGGTCATCATGTTCTCCGTCCGCCGCACCTTGCTCGCCGTCCTGTCCGCCTGGCACGGCCTCGCCGCGGCGAAGAACCTCTGCGATCTCGCGGCCGCGTTCGACGTGATTCCCGCCGCACGGCGCTTCGGCTCGGGCAACTTCGCCGCGATCGAGAAGCTGCTCGCTCCCCTCCGGCCGCCGAAGGAGCTGCTCGGGACGCTCCTCCTCGGCGCCGCCGCCCTCGAGGCTGCGGCGGCGACCGGCTTCGCGCTCGATCGCGGCGAGCCGGCGTTCGCCCTCTCGCTCACCCTCTTCGGCGCCTTCGCCGTCATCGACGAGCTGATGGCCGACTACCAGCTCGACGAGACCCACCGCGAGATCCTGGTCTTCGTGCTCCTGGCGTACGTCGTCGCCGGCCGCGACCGCCCCGGCGAACGCTCCGCCTGAGCGCTGAACGCTGCTTCGGTGGGCTATGCGTTACGCCGGCGGATTCGTTCTGCGAGGTGCGCTGAAAACCGCCAATCGAAGAACGCGCACAACAGCAGCGCACAAAGAGCAAACGTAAACGAGTGAAGGTGCGCCGCGAAAAAGACGCACAGCCCCGCACCGACTCCGCTTGCGCACAACAAAGCTCCGTTCGTTCGCGACTCGGCGTCGCGTGCATGAATCGCCACCAAGATACCTGATAGACCGCCGACCAGCCCGGCGGCGAGCGCTCCGGCTTGGAACAGGCGATCGTCGACGCGGTGCTGACCCCACCATATGATAAGCGCGATTCCGACGAAGAAACCGGCCGCCTTCACGATAGTACGGATTCGCCTTCCCATTGTCACTGCCCGAAACACGTCGCGAGCACAATGAACGCTCCCACAGTTATTCCGATCGCGGCTAGGAGTCCAAGGAGTTCGGCAGGGCCAAGCGCCGCGAAGAGCAGTCCGAGAAATTCCAACGCCATCGCAATCGGCATAATGACGTTCGTACCTTGCCACCGGCTTAGCACTGTTTGGGCGCTATTTGCAATCGCTGTACCGTATGTCGCCGCGTTGTTCATTATGTTTTGCGCCGCTTTCAACGCCGTACCCGCCGCTATTGCGAGTTCACCTGCACACGAGGCCCACGGCTTTGCCGAGGAACTGCTCGCGTAGTACACTGGGCCGGTCGTCATAGGAATATAGCCGCCGAAATCTGTACCGCTTCCCGTCGACTGTATCGACGGATCCGATGGTGGCCCCATTATCACTGTTACTGAGCCGATTGTCTGAAGCACCGGCGGGCCGTCTTCAAGACATACATCCTGCTCGCCACGCTTACGCTCGTGGCTGAACTCGATGATGCTACACTGCGGTTTACGGGCTATGGGTTGCACGCTGCCGTCGGAACGATATAACATGCCGCCGTTAGCAATTGCAATGACGCCCGTCGAGCGCATAACCGCTTGCAGCGATTGGCCCGTTCGAGCGCTTTCTAACGTCGGGACGCCGGCGCACCCGCTCAATGCGACTCCGCACCCCATCCCAATAATCCCGCGCAAGAAATGAGCCCTCGTTGCGCAGTTTTGATACGTGTGCAAATCGTCCATAATCCCCCCGCTCGTGGAGCGAAAAGTCGATTTTGCACCTCTGTTTAGACGATATCCGATATAGCAAGGAATAGTCAATACAGGCCGGAGCCTGAGCGTGCGGCCGACGAACCCTAGCACTCTATTGACCGACGAACATATGTTCGATTACCATGGGGCTTCCATGGGAGTCGATCCCGCGTTTGCGGCGTTGCGCGAGCGGCTCGACCGCCGTCACCGGGAGGCGACGGCGGCGGCGTTCGCGCTGGGCGAAGAGGCGGTCGTCGCGACGGGGATCGCCGAGTTGGACGCGGCGCTGCGGGGCGGGTTTCCCCGCGGGGCGATCGGGACGCTGGAGGGGCCGCCGAGCTCGGGGCGGAGCGCGGTCGCCGCGCGGCTGCTGGCGGCGGCGACGCGGCGCGGGCTGGGGGCGCTGATCGGGGTCGAGCTGTTTCCGCCGGCCCTCGCGGCGGCGGGCGTGCGGCTGGAGCGGCTGCTGCTGGTGCCGGTCGCGGAGCCGGCCGGCGCGGCACGCGCGGCCGACGTCGTCGTGCGGTCGGGCGCGTTCACGGTCGTGATCGTCCCGGCGCTGCCGAGCGGGCGGGGGACCGGGGCGGCGGCGTGGACGCGGCTGGCGAGCCTCGCCCACCGCGCGAACGTCGCGCTGGTCGCGCTCGGCGACGAGGCGTCGGCCGAGCTGCGCTACTTCGCCTCGGTCCGGCTCGAGCTCGCGCTCGCGCGCGTCCGCTGGAACGGCCCGACGGGGCACCTCGGCGAGCTGGCGGGGTTCGACGTTCGGGCCGTCGTCCGCAAGCACAAGCGCGCCGCGCCCGTCGGTGAGGCGCTCGTGCGCTGCGAGACGTTCGAAGACCGCCCCGCGCCGGTCGACCTGCGCGAGCGCGCCCTCGTCGAAGCCGCGCCCGCGCTCGCGGGGCGGCGGCGCGTCGCGGGATGAGGGCTCAGCGGGCGCGCGGGAGCATCGAGACGCCGGCGGCGTCGGCGAGCGACTGCGCGTCGACGGCGAGCGCGCGCGCTTGCGGCGACGCGCTCGGGCACGACAGGTCGGGCGAGGTCTTGCCCCGGTACAGGACGTGCGTCGTCGTCCCGAACGAGGCGCTCTTCATGCATGTCGCGGCCGGCAGCTTGTCGACGGGACCGGCGGCGCGCAGGTCGGCGAAGAAGCGCGTGACGAGCGCGGCGGGGATCTGCTTGCGCAGCGTCACGTCGCCCTGCGCGAGCGCGGTCGTCCCGTCCTCGTTCACGGTGAGCTGGTATCCGGCGGTGTTCGTCGACCCGGAGTTCACGACCATCGCGACGGTCGGCGCGGTCGGGACGCGCAGCACCACGACCGGCGTGGGCGAGGCCTGCGGGACCGGTCCGTACGTCGGCACGGCGAGAGCGAGGGCGAGCGCGGCGAGCATCGTGACCGCTCAACGTACCGGCTGAGCGGCGCGTTGCGATGCCCGTCGTCTGCGTCTGGATCCCCGCCTTCCGGCTCGCCGTCGCCCGCCTCGGCGCGCCGCACGTCGACCTCGCCGAGCCGCTGATCCTCGCCGACCGTCCGGAGCGCGGCCGCGTCGTCGATTGCTCGCTCGCGGCGGCCGCGCTCGGCGTCGCGCGCGGGATGACGCTCGTCCAGGCCCAGGCGGTCGCGCACGACGCCCGCACCGTTTTCGACGATCCCGCCGCCGACGCGCGCGTGTGGGCCGAGCTGCTCGAGGCGCTCGACGCCGCCTCGCCGCTCGTCGAAGACGACGAGCCGGGACGCGCGTTCCTCGAGATGCACGGGATCGTCGGCGACGCCGCCGGCTGGCTCGCCGCGGTCCGATCCGCGCTCGCGGGCTTCGACCTCCCGATCCGGCTTGGTCTCGGGCCGAACCGTTTCGTCGCGCGCGCCGCCGCCTGGCGCGGCGACGGGATCGCCTGCGCCGGCGACCCGGCGCCCTTCCTCGCGCCGCTCCCGCTGACGCTGCTCGACCTCGAGGACGGCGTCCGCGAACGGCTGCGCCTCCTCGGCGTCACGACGCTCGGCGGGCTCGCGGCGCTCCCGCACGGCCCGTTCGTGCGGCGCTTCGGCGTCGCGGCCGCCGCATGGCACGCCCGCGCGCGCGGGATCGACGAACGGCCGCTGCGGCCGCGGCCGCGGGCGCTGCGGATCGACCGCTCGCTGTACGGCGAGGGCGAGGCGAGCTCCGAAGAGCAGGTGCTCTTCGCGCTGCGCGCCCTCGTCGGCCGGCTGGTCGACGACCTCGCCGCCGCCGGACGCCGCGCCGGCCGGCTCGTCCTGTTCCTCGAGTGCGAGGACGGCGAGACGCACGAGCTCGCGGTCCGGGTCGCCCAGCCGACCGCGGTCCCCGGGACGCTGTTCGAGCTGCTCCGCGCCCGGCTCGAAGGCGTGACCCTCGGCGCACCGGTCGCCGGGCTGCGGCTCACCGCCGAGGAGCTGGAGAAGGGCGGCGTCGGCCTCTCGCTCTTCGCCGCGAGCGACCCGGACCCGGACGCGATCGGCGTCGTCCTCGCCCGGCTCGACGCGATCCTGGGCGACGGGCACGCGCTTCGCGCGCGGGTCGTCGACGGCTCCCGCTTCGAGCGGCGCTTCGTCCTCGAGCCGTTCGCGCTCGAGCCGCTCGTCACGCGCGGCCCGCGCGCCGAGCCGCCACCGCTTCCGCCGCATGCGACCGTGCAGCTCCGGCCGGTCGCGCCGCGGCCGCTCGAGGTCCGCGTGCTCGGCGGCGCCCCGCGGTTCGTCGGCTCGCCGCCCCAGCAGGTCGTCGAGCTGGCCGGCCCGTGGCGGGTCGAGGACGGCTGGTGGAGCCCCGCGACCGGCGAGGGCGCGCCGCTCGCCCGCGACGAGTACGACGTCTGCCTCGACGACGGCGCGCTGCTGCGCATCGCCCGCGAGGCCGGCGGCTGGACGCTGCGCGGGATCTACGACTAGGGCTCGCCTGCGGCGAGCCCGTGACGGCCCGTTTCCGGCGGCCGCGGGACGCGCGGGTACAGGGACCCGGATGGACCCGCTGGATCCGCTGGACCACGACGATGACGACGACGATCGCGACGACGACGATGCCGACGAGGCCGGTCCGCCGCAGTTCTACCTGACGACGTTCATCCCGCGGCCCGCCTGGTACGAGATCAGCGAGGACGAGGCGGTCGCGTTCCTGCAGAATCGCGTCGCGCAGCTCAACGAGGCGTTCGTCGAAGAAGACGAAGGCGTGATCTGGGCCTACCGGTACCACGTGCTCGAGCGCGCGCGCGAGGTCGACGCGGTCGTGCTGCTCTGGATGATCACCTCCGACGCGGCGCTCGAGCAGCTCGAGAGCACGCTGCGCCGCTCGGACGTCAACCGCTACTTCGACTGGAGCGTGATCGGCGGCGAGCAGAACAACGCGCCGCAGGACATCCTGGGCGCGTTCCTCGGCACGCTGGTTCCCCAGCGCGCCGACGACCACCGGTCCGGCGAGAGCTAGCCGAGGGCGCCGGCGAGCTCGCGCACGGGCGCGGCCGGCGGCATGGCGGCCGAAAGCTCGCCGGCGCGCGGTTCCGCGCCCGGCGCCGGTGCGGCGGCCGGGGCCGCGTCGTCCAGGGTGAAGCGCGCGACCAGCCCCTGCAGGGTCGCCGCCTCGCCGCGCACCGCCCGCGCCGTCGCGGCCATCTGCTCCAGCTGGGCGGCCAGCTCGCTCGCCGAGGACGAGACCTGGGTCGAGGTGGCGGACTGCTCTTCGGCGGCGCTCGCGACCGGCGCCATCAGCGCGGTCACCGAGCCGGCCGACGCGCTCAGCTGCGCGGCCGAGGCGGCGTTCTCTTCGACGATCGCCGAGACGCTCCCGACGTTCGCCGTGAGCTTGGCGCTGGCGTCGCGCATCTGGCCGGTCCGCGCCGCGACCTCGTGCGCGACCGCGGCCGCGCCGTCGATCCCGCCGGCGACCGCCTGGAGCGCGGCGGACGCGTCGAGCGCGAGCCGCAGCCCGTCCTCCATCCCGTCGGTCGACGAGCGCATCGCAGCCGCCGCGGCGACCGTCTCCTTCCGAATCCCGGAGAGGATCCCGGCGATCTCGCGCGTCGAGGACGCGGAGCGTTCGGCGAGCTTGCGGACCTCTTCGGCGACGACCGCGAACCCGCGGCCGTGGTCGCCGGCCCGCGCCGCCTCGATGGCGGCGTTGAGCGCGAGCAGGTTCGTCTGATCGGCGATCTCCTCGATGGTCGAGACGATCGCCTCGACCGCGCCGGAGCGCTCCTCGAGCGCCGCCATCGCCTTGCCGACCAGCGTGACGTCGTCGCGCAGGCCGGTCATCGCCTCGGACGTCGCGGCGACGGCCTTCGTCCCCGCGGCCGTCTGATCGCTGAGGGCGCGCGAGACGCGCGTGAGGTTCTCGCCGAGCTCGGCGAGGCCCACGATCTGCCCGTCGAGCTCGCCGACGGCGGCGGCCCCGGCGGCGACCGCGTGCGACTGATCGGCGGCGCCGGCCGCGATCTGTCCCGCCGCGCGCGAGACGTGATCCATCGCCAGCTCGCCCTCACGAACGCCTTCCGAGGTCGTGCGCGCGTTGATCGCGACTTCCGTCATCGCGCGCGACACTTGCTCGACCGCGACGTTGGCGTGCTCGGTCGCGAGGGTGACCTCGCTGCTGGAGATCGCCAGCGCCGCCGCGGCGCTCGCGATGCCGGACGCGGTCTCGCGCAGCCCCGCGGTCGTCGCGGCGAACTCGTGGTCCAGCTCGCGCAGACCCTCGACGAGGCGGTTGTAGCTCGTCGCGAGCTGCGCGATCTCGTCGGCGCCGCGGATCGGCAGCGGTTCGCGCGTGGGCCGGAACCGCACGCGGAGATCCCCGGCCGCCAGCCCCCGGAACGCGCCGACGAGCGCGTCGACGTCGTCGCGGACGACGTTCGCGAGGCCGTGGGTCACCGCCGCGAGCCCCCGGCCGATCGACCGCGTGATCGCCAAGAACGTGCCCGTCGCGAGCAGCAGCACGATCGCCGCCGCGATGCCGATCGCGAGCATCGCCGTGTTGACCGCGTCGTACATCGCGGCGACGGGGAGCGCCGTCAGCCAAATCCCGATCGGCTTGCCGGCGGCGTCGCGGATCACGTCGTAGCGCGCGATGAAGTCGCGTCCGACGATCGGATTGATTCCGACGTAATTTTCGCCGCGCGAGAACGCGTCGCGCGCGGGACCGATCAAGATCGTGTCGACGCCGCGTCCCGAACCGTCGAGCTTCATCACGGTCGTCGCGACGCGCACCGGGACGCCGTCGTGCGCCGCGAACAGCGTCGCGTCCGAGCCGGTCAGCCGCTTCACTTCGTCGACGATCGAGTAGTCGTGGTCGGCGACCCACGTCCCGAAACGCAGCTTCCCGTGCGCGAAGCTCGGCGCGCCCTTCGCGGCGGTCAACGACTCGATCACGCGCTCCGAGGTGTCGACGCGCGCGGCGAGCTGCGCGTAAATCCCGGCCCGCACGCGATCCTGCACGACCACGAGCAGGACGGCGGCGAGAACGACGAGCGAAACGATTCCGACCGTCAGAATGCGGGTCACGACGGACCAGCGGCGCGGATCGAGGAGCGACATCACGGACGAAGTCTCCGAGAGGGGCCGGCGAAGCGCCTCACGTCTCAACCCGATCGACGAAGGCTCTGTTGACGCTTCTGTACTCGGCCGCCGAGCAGGCCGGCACGCGGGGGTTGACGGGAACTTAACCTACTCGCCGGCTTCGGAATACGGGACGAACGGCGCGACGGGCGCCAGCACGTCGTCCATCGCGCGGAAGATCTCCGGGTCGACGTCGAGGTCGGCGGCCGCGACGTTGTCGTCGACCTGCTCGGGGCGCGTCGCGCCGGCGATCACCGAGGAGACGACGTCGCTGCGCAGGCACCACGCGAGCGCGAGCTGCGCGAGGCTGCAGCCGGCGCGCTGGGCGAGCGGCTTGAGCCGCTGCACCGCGTCGAGCACCGGCTGCGTGAAGTAATCCTCCATCATCTCGCGCGAGCGCCCGGCCGCGCGCGTGCCCTGCGGCGGACGAGCCGCGTCGACGTACTTCCCGGTGAGGATCCCCATCGCGAGCGGCGACCAGACGACGTTGCCCAGCCCGTACTCGCGGCAGACCGGAAAGACGCGCGGCTCGACGCGCCGCCACAGCGCGCTGTACTGCGGCTGGTTCGAGACCGGTTCCGCCCAGCCGCGCGCGCGGGCGAGCGCGACCGCGGCGGCGATCTGGTCGGCGTTCCATTCGCTCACGCCCCAATAGAGAATCTTTCCGGCGCGCACCAGATCGTCCATCGTCTGCACCGTTTCTTCGAGGGGCGTGCCGGTGTCGTAGCGATGGCACTGGTAGAGATCGACGTAGTCGACCTGCAGCCGCCGCAGCGACGCATCGATTTGCTCGCGTACGTGCTTGCGTGAGAGGCCGCGGTCGTTCGGACCTCGCCCCATCGGAAAGTACACTTTCGTCGCGAGCACGATCGACGAGCGCGGGTACTCGCGAATCGCGCGGCCGACGATCTCTTCGGCGCGGCCGCGCGCGTACACGTTCGCGGTGTCGAAGAACGTCACGCCGCGCTCGTACGCGCGCGCGATGCACGCGCGCGCCGCATCTTCTTCGACGCTTCCGCCGTAGGTGAGCCACGAGCCGAGACCGACGGCCGAGACGGTCACGCCCCAGCGTCCGAGCTTTCGATGTCGCACCGTCGCACGGTACCCACGCGGCGCGACGGCGCTCGGCGCAACGTTCGGCGGCGGCGAAACCGGGAACGAGGCGAGCATGAACGGACGAGACGACGACGCGAACGGCGAGGGCGGACTGAACCTCAACGATCCGGATCCGAGCGCGGGCGCGTCGGACGTCGGCGGACGTGCCGGCGGGGACGACGACGACGCGGGCGGCGACGCGCGCGGCGCGGACGGTCACGAACCCGGCGGCGGGCACACGGGGCTGGGGAAAGGCCCGACCGGAAGCTGACGGCACGGCGCTCGCGCGGTGATCGCTTCGCTGCTCTGCGCCGCGGTCGTCTGCGCGGCCGCGATGACGGTGCTCGGGATGGTCGTCGCCCGCCGTCCGCCCGGCGCGCTGGACGTCGCCGGCTACGCGCTGCGCGGCCGCGGCGTCGCGATCGCGAAAGCGTTCACGCTGCTGGGCTACTCACCGCCGCTTTTCGTGCTGAGCGCCGTCGCGATAACGGTCGCCGTGGTCGTCCACGGCGGGCGCCCGGCGATCGCGACGCTCCTCGTCACGCAGGCGCTCTCGCAGAGCGCGACCACCGTCGTGAAGCTCGGCTTCCGGCGGCCCCGGCAGACCACGTGGGTCGGCATCCACGAGCCCGACATGTCGTTCCCGAGCGGGCACACCGCGACGGCGGTCGTGTTCTTCGCCGGGTTCGCGATCCTGGCGCTGCACGCGCCGCTCGCGCCCTGGGCCGACGCCGCCATCGCGGTGCTGCTTTTCATCTGCGCCGTCGCGATCCCGTGGTCGCGGCTCGCGCTCGGCGCGCACTACGTCACCGACATCGCGGGCGGCGCGCTGTTCGGCGCCGCCTGGCTGTGCGCGGCGTTCGCGGCGATCGCGGCGCTGTACGGGAACGCGCACCGCGCGCTCTGACTGTCCGGTCGCCGCGCGGCGTTCATCGGGCGTTCACCGAGCGGACGTACGCTCGGGCCCAATAACGTCAGGGACGCGGCGACGGCTTCGGCTGTCCCGCGTTCGCCGACGGAGTCGCCTTCGGCTTCGGCTTGTTCTTCTTCGACTTGCCTTTGCTCCCGGCGATGTGGTTGGTCCCTGGTACGAAGCTCGGCAAAGCGCCGGGTCCCGTCGCTCCGGCGCCGGTATTCGGCGGCGGCAGGGGGCTTGCGACTTGAGCCGACGAGGGCGCGCCGGCGGCCAGAAAGGCCGCGGCGAGCACGAGCGCGCTGAAGTGGCGTGCGGTCATGGCGGCACTGTTCCCGCCGCGGCCGCCGGTCAAAGCCGCATCGCCGGGCTGGCATACCAAATACTGAACTCCGGCGCGTCCGGCGCCGATACGTAAGCTAAGGGTTAACTCCCTTACCTAGCCGGAAAACGTAGCGTTCGTTCGATTTGCCGGTTGCTTCGGAGCACGGAGGTCGGCGCACCGCGTTTTCCGCCGTCCCGAGGGCTTTGCATGCCAAAGAAATTCCTCGCGTTCACGGTCGCGGCGCTCCTGAGCACCGGCGGCATCGCGAGCGCGGACGACAACTCCGACACCCAGGCGAAGATACAAGCGCTGCAAGCGCAGCTCGACGCGATCAAAGCGCAGCTCACGCAGCTTCAGCAGCAGCAGGCGGCCGGGCAGCATCCCGCGCCGGCTCCTGGCCCGAACCGCTCGTTCATCGAGCTCGAGAAAGGCAACAACGTCGTCGTGCGGATCGGCGATCAGCCGATCCAGTTCTACGGCAACATCGACCTCTCGCTCGACGACGCGACGAAGGGTCTGGGCAACAACTACGCGCAGGGCGGGACCCCCTACGGCAATCACAGCTGGCAGGGCGACATCTCGACGAACCTGTCGTACATCGGCGTTCGCGGCGCGCGGCGTCTGAGCGCGACGAACAGCGCGGTGTTCCAGCTCGAGACCCAGCTCGACGTCTCCGCGTCGTCCGGCATCACCGAGACGAACAGCAACGAGAGCGACGTCGTGAAGGGCGGGCTCACGTCGCGCAACAGCTACATCGGGCTGACGAACAAGTACCTCGGCTCGATCAAGATCGGCAAGACCGACGCACCGTACAAGACGTCGACGACGCGCATGAACCCGTTCTCGGGCGAATGGGGCGACTACTCGGTCGTCATGGGCAACACCGGCGGCGACAACCGCAACGAGTTCGCGACGCGCATGGATCACTCGATCTGGTGGGAGTCGCCGAACTGGCACGGCGTGAACGCCGCGGTGCTCGTCTCGCCCGGGATGAACCGTGCGCCCGACAGCAGCAACGTGACCGAGGGCGAGCCCGACTGCGCCGGCGGCAACATCCCCGGGAGCGGCGCGCTGCAGCCGTTCTGCAACGACGGCGCCTGGTCCGACGCCTACAGCGCGAGCGTCTCCGATCAGCTCAAGAACCTCTACCTGACCGTCGCCTACGAGCTGCACAAGAAGGTGAACCGCGTCAGCGACCTCGGCGCGCCGACGCCGGCCCAGATGGCGGGCGACGTCGCGGACGAAGACGCCGGCAAGATCGGCGCGCAGTACGTCTTCGGACGCGGCGGACCCTCGATCAGCGCGATCTACGAGTCGATGCATCGCTACGTCCCGCAGTTCCTCGCGTTCCAGAACGAACGGACGCGCGACGGCTTCTGGCTCGCGTACACGCAGCCGCTGGATCCGAAGAGCAACATCAACTTCGGCTGGGCGCGCGCGAACCCGACGCCCGGCGACCCGGGCCAGCACAACACGCCGGGCGGCGCGAACCCGGACAACATGGCGAACATGTACACGATCGCCTACAAGCACCAGATCGACCGCCACGTCGGATGGTACGTCGACTGGGCGGAGACGCTCAACCACTTCGCCGCGCACTACGACCTCGGTGCGGGCGGCCGCGGGATCACGACCGACTGCCACGACGCGACGACGCTGCAGGCGTTCGATCCGACGACCGGCACGACGTACGGCACCGGACCGCATTGCTTCGCCGGCGGACACCTCATGGGCGTCTCGCTGGGGCTCGACGTCCGGTTCTAGCGTTCGCGCACCGCGTTCGCAGCGAAGCACCGCCGGCCTCGGCGGTGCTTCGTTCGTTTCGCGCCTAGCGTTCGGCGGCGCGCGGGAGCGCGAGCGTCACGAGCCCGCCGCCGGACGGCGCGTTCGCGAGGCGGATCTCGCCGTGGGCCGCTTCGGCGACCGCCGCGGCGATGGCGAGCCCGAGCCCCGTTCCGCTCGCCGCGCCGTCGCCGGCGCGTGCCGAACGCGACTCGTCGTCGCGCCAAAAGCGTTCCGCCGCATGCGCGAGCGCGTCGGCGCTGAACCCGCGGCCGGCGTCGTGCACGGTGATGCGGACGGTACGCGCGTCGGCATCGCCGCGCACGTGGACCGCGGTGCCGTCCGGGGCGAAGCGCAGCGCGTTGTGCACGACGCACACGACGGCGCGCGAGAGCGCGGCGAAGTCGGCCCGCACCGGCAGCGGGCCGGCGGCGTCGAGACGGATCGCGACGCCGCGCGCGGCGGCGAACGGGGCCAGACGGCGCATCGCTTCGCGCGCGGCCTCGCCGGCGTCGATGAGCGCGGTCGCGCCCGACGTGCCGCGCGCCGCGGCGAGCAGGTCGCGGGTGAGCGCCTCCAGCTCGTCGGCCTGCGCGGCGATCGCCCGCAGCGCGCGCTCGTACTCGTCGGGATCGCGGCGCCGGCGCAGCGCGAGATCGGCTTCGGCGCGAATCACCGACAACGGCGCGCGCAGCTCGTGCGACGCATCGCTTGCGAAGCGGCGCTGCCCGGCGAACGCGCGCTCGAGCCGGTCCAGCATGCGGTCGAACGCGGCGCAGAGCCGTCCGAGCTCGTCGTCGCGCGCGCGCGGTCCGATGCGGCGCGACAGATCCTGCGCCTCGATCTCCGAGGCCATCGCCGCCAGCTCGACGATCGGCCGGAGCACGCGCGCCGCGGCGAGGTTGGCCGCGAGCGCCCCGGCGACGAGCACGAACGGCACGATGATCGCGAACGCGAGCGCCGTGCGGCGATCGACCAGGGCGATCGGATCGAGCCCGCCCCACACGACCGCCGTCCCGTACGCGCGCCGGCCGCGCCCGATGCGAACGACCGCGACCCGCAGCGCCTCGCCGCCGGAGCGGACGGTTTCGATGACCGCGGCGTCGCTCGCCGGCGGCGGCAACGCGGCGAGCACGCCGGGGACGCGCACCGAGGTCTTCGCGTAGATCCGGCCGTTCGTGCCGGTGATCACCGCGTCGAGGTCCTTGCCGACGATCCGCTCGAACTGATTGCGGTCGGCTGGGTCGAGCACGATGCCGCGCGGCCCGATGTCGGGGATGACGGCGATCGCGCTCGCCGCGATCCGCACGCGCTCGTCGAGCGAGCCGCGCTGGACGCGATCGACCAGCACGAGCGCCGCGACGCTGAACGCCACCAGCGCGAGGAGCAGCACGGCGCCGGTCGCGAGCGCGAACCGCGTGCGCAGGCTGCGCGGGCTGCGCGTCACGGCTCGGCGCCGAACCGGTATCCGGCGCCGCGGACGGTCTGGAACAGCGGCGGAAGACCCGGCACGTCGAGCTTCATGCGGAGGCGGCGGACGTACACCGCGATGATGTTCGACTCGGTCTCGCGATCGCGCTCCCACAGCGCGTCCTCGAGCATCTCGCGGGTGATGAGCAGCCCCGCGTTGCGCATGAAGTATTCGAGGAACGCGGTCTCGCGCGCGGACAGCGGGATCGGGCGGCCGCCCCGCGTGACGCGTCGCGTCGCCAGGTCCATCGTGAGATCGGCGACGCGCAGCTCGGCGTGCGCCACGCGCGGCTCGCGTCGCACGATGGCGCGCAGCCGCGCCTCCAGCTCGCCGAACACGAACGGCTTGCGCACGTAGTCGTCGCCGCCCGCGTCCAGCCCGGCCACCACGTCTTCCACCGCGTCCTTCGCGGTGAGGAAGAGGATCGGGGTCGCGACGCCGTCCGCCCGAACCGAGCGCGCCACGGAGAGTCCGTCGGCGCCGGGCAGCATGACGTCGAGCACGATCGCGTCGTACGTGCCGTCCCCGGCCGCCCGCCGGGCGGCGCCCCCGTCGCACTCGACGTCGACCACGTGTCCGCTCTCCGCCAGCCCGCGGCGCAGCACGTCGGCGAGCGCGCGGTCGTCCTCGACGACGAGGATCTTCACCGCTGCGGCGTCAGACCTCGCCGCTCTCGATCAGGCCGAGGCCGCGCTGCACGATGCGGTTCACCGATGCGCCGAAGTCGGCGAAGCGCGGATCGTGCGTCTGCCCGCGCACGTAGCGCTTGTAGATCTGCTGCAGGATCGCGGCGTACCGGAACACGTTGAAGACGACGTACCAGTGCAGCGAGGAGAGGTCGGCGCCCGAGCGCGTCGCGTAGCGCTCCGCCGCCTCGCGCCGCGTCGGGAATCCCGGCCGCCACGTCGGCATCCAGCCGTGCAGATCGGCGTTCGCCGCGACGTCGCGCGGCTCGGCCCACAGCGCGAGCAGGTAGCCGAGATCCATCAGCGGCTCGCCGCGGGTGCACATGTCCCAGTCGAGAACGGCGACCGTGCGGGCGGGATTCTCGGCGTCGAGCAGCGTGTTGTCGAGCTTGTAGTCGTTGTGCACCAGCGTCGTGCGCGCCGGTGCGGGGACGTTCTGCCGGAGCCAGCCGACGAGCGGCTCGCCCGGTCCGACGTCCGGCGTCAGCGCCTCGTTCCAGCGCTCGATCCAGCCTTGCACCTGGCGCGTCACGTAGCCGTCCGGCTTGCCGAAATCGCCGAGGCCGACGCTCGCCGGATCGACCGCGTGCAGCGCGACCAGGTTGTCGACCAGCGTTTCGCCGACCCCGCGCAGCACGTCGGCGCGCTCGCGCCACGGCTCGGGGACGTCCTGACGAAAGGCGATCCCGTGCCGGCGTTCCATGACGAAGAAGTCCGCGCCGATGACGTCGTGGTCGGTGCAGAGCAGATAGCTGCGCGGCGCGAGCGGATAGCCCGCGTACAGCGTCGAGAGGACGCGGTGCTCGCGACGCATGTCGTGCGAGCCCGGCGGCACCGGTCCGAGCGGCGGGCGCCGCAGCACGTACTCGGTCTCCCCGAATCGCACCAGGTAGGTCAGGTTCGCGTGGCCGCCGCCGAACTGGCGCAGCGCGAACGGGCCGTCGGCGTGGGGCAGCCGCGCCCGCAGGTACGGTTCGAGCACGCCGGCGTCGAGCCGTTCCTCGTCGCGGACGTCGATCGTGTCGGCGTCGCGCGCGATCATCGCGCGCGTGCCTCGACGCGCAGGTGTGCCGTCTCGTTCGCGCTCATCAGCAGCCGGCGGCCGCCGTTCGCACGCACCACGGAGACCGACGCGTTCGCCAGCGGGAAGACGAAGTCGTGCGGGGTGCCGGCGACCGCGCCGAGCAGCGCGTTGATCGCGCCGGCGTGGCCGACGGCGACGACGCGCGACCCGGGATGCCGCGCCGCGATGCCGTCGATCACCGCCGTCATCCGCGCGCGGACGCGTTCCGAGGGTTCCGTCCCGGGGATCGCGTCCCACGAGCCGTCGCGGATCGCGATGACGGCGAGCCGCTCGAGCCGCTCGCGCATCGTCATCTCCCCGGCGTCGAGCTCGCCGATCTCCACCTCGCGCAGATCGGGCTCCTTCGCCACCTCGTCGATGCCGGTCCGCACCGCGATCGCGAGCGCGGTGTCGAGCGCGCGGCGGATCGGGCTCGCGTAGACGGCGGCGATGCCGAGCGAAGCGAAGCGTTCCGCCGCCGCCTCGGCCTGCGCGCGGCCGCGCGCGGAGAGGGCGTGCAGATCGTATTCGCCGTAGCCCGCGCTCGCGACGCCGTCGTCGGGGACGGCGTCGGCGTGGCGGACCAAGTGGATCTCCGCCGCGCCGCTCGCGAGGCTGAGCCCGAGCGCGTCCAGCGGGTCGACGCGATTCACCGCTCGCCCTTCAGCTCGGCTTTCGCGATGGCCGCGCGATGGACTTCGTCCGGGCCGTCGGCGAGGCGCAGCGTTCGCACCCCGGCGTACGCCTCGGCGAGGAACACGTCGCCGCTCACGCCTTTCGCCCCGAACGCCTGGATCGCACGATCGATGACGCGCAGCGCGACGTTCGGCGCGACGACCTTCGCCATCGCGAGGACGTGCCGCGCCGCCTTGTTTCCGTCGCGATCGAGCCGCTCCGCCGCCTCGTAGACGAGGAGCCGGGCCTGATCGATCTCGATGCGCGAGTCGGCGATCCATTCCATGACGACGCCCTGCTCGGCGAGCGGCTTGCCGAACGCGACGCGCGACTTCACGCGCGCGACCATCGCCTCCAGCGCGCGCTCGGCGATCCCGATCGAGCGCATGCAATGGTGCAGCCGTCCGGGGCCGAGCCGGCCCTGGCCGATCTCGAAGCCGCGGCCTTCGCCGAGCAGTACGTTCTCGAGCGGGACGCGCACGTTCTCGAACGCGATCTCACAATGACCGTGCGGCGACTCGTCGTACCCGAACACCGAAAGATTGCGCACCACCCGCACGCCCGGCGTGTCCATCGGGACGACCAGCATCGTGTGCTGTTGGTGCCGCGGCGCGTCGGGATTCGAGCGGCCGAGGAAGATCAGCACCTTGCAGCGCGGGTGCGCCGCCCCGGTCGTCCACCATTTGCGGCCGTTGATGACGTACGCGTCGCCGTCGCGGACGATCGACGCGCTGATGTTCGTCGCATCCGACGAGGCGACGTCCGGCTCGGTCATCGCGAACCCGGAGCGAATCTCCGCGTTCAGCAGCGGACGCAGCCAGCGCTCCTGCTGCTCGCGCGTGCCGTAGCGCGCGAACACCTCCATGTTGCCCGTGTCGGGGGCGCTGCAATTGAACGCCTCCGGCGCGATGAACGAGCGGCCCATGATCTCGCACAGCGGCGCGTACTCGCGGTTCGTCAGCCCGGGTCCCCACTCGCTCTCGGGCAGGAAGAGATTCCACAGCCCGGCGTCGCGGGCGCGCGCCTGCAGCTCGTCCATGACCGGCGGCTGCGCCCAGCGATTCTCCGCCGTCTCGAGCTGCTCGCGGTAGACCGCCTCGTTCGGATAGATCTGGGCGTCCATGAACGCGAGCAGACGTTCGCGGAGCGAGGCGGCGGTCGCGGCGACGGTCATCGGCGCTGTTTTCGTCGGCGAGCGAGGAGTCCCGTGCGACCGACGCGCTCAGCGCGCGGGCGCGGGCGGCGACGCGATGCCGAAAACGGCGCGCTCGATCACGTCGAGCGCGGCCGCGATGCGCCGCTCGTCGAGCGGCGTCTCGTCGAGGATCGCTTCCCGGTAGAAGCCGTCGAGGAGCGCCAGGAGCGCGGCGGCGGTCGCCTCCGGGTCCGTGACGCGCGCGAGCCCCCGCTCGCTCAGCGCCGACAGATGCCGTCCGATCCGCGCGATGCCGTCCGCCCGGCGCTCCCGGCGCTCGCGGCTCGCTTCCGGGTCGCGCAACGCCAGCAGGAACGACGCGCGGAGCAGCGCCGGATTCGTCGCCGGCGCGCGCAGGATCGCGTCGCCCATCGCGCGCAGCCCCGCCCGCGCCTCCGCTTCGCTCGCCACGTCGTCGCGGAGCTGCTCGGTCAGCGGACCGCGGCGCTCGCGCACGCGCTCCATCGCCGCGAGCAAGGCGGCCCGCTTGTCGCGGAAGTGCCGGTAGAAGGTTCCGTGCGCCAAACCGGCCTCTGCGGCGATCGCGTCGGCGGTGACGTCGCCGAAGTCGCGCGCCGCGAGCAGCCGCTCGAGCGCGTCGAGAAGCCGCCCGCGGGCGTCGCCGCGCCGCTTCGGCGGCTCGGCCGGCGCACGCCGCGCATCGGCGGGCTGGGCGCGTCCGAGGTAGGTCCAGCGGCTGCGGCGCCGACCGCTCTCCGGTTCGCGGACGCTTTCGACCCGGTAGAGGTAGGCCCGGCCGCCGATCCGCTTCGTGACCTCGTACGCCATATGTGGTAACATGACTTGATCGTCATGCGGGAATTACCTACAACGAGACGCCCCAAGGGCCGCGCGTCATGAGCGCGTCCCTGGCCGACCGCCGGGCGGCTTCCGCGGTCGCCGCGGCCGAGCCGGCGGCGCGCAAGGGCGAGCCGCCGCTCGGGCTGGTCACGCTGACGGTCATGCTCGGGCTGATCATGGCGATCATCGACACGTCGATCGTCAACGTGGCGCTGAACGACATGGCGGGCAACCTGGGCGCCTCGCTCGACGAGATCGGCTGGGTCGCGACCGGCTACATCCTCGCGAACGTCATCATCATGCCGCTCAACGGCTGGCTGACCGCGCGCTTCGGCCGCCGCAATTTTTACGCGACGTGTCTGGCGCTGTTCACGATCTCGTCGTTCATGTGCGGAACCGCGACGAGCGTGGGGCAGCTCATCGTATACCGCGTGATCCAAGGCTTCGGCGGCGGCGCGCTGCAGCCGACCGCGCAGGCGATCATGTTCGAGTCGTATCCGCCCAACAAGCGTGCGGGCGCGATGGCGATCTTCGGGCTCGGCGCGATGGTCGGTCCGGCGATCGGGCCGACGCTCGGCGGCGTGATCGTCGACAACTACTCGTGGCCGCTGATCTTCTACATCAACATCCCGATCGGGATCGTCGCCTTCCTGATGACGATGGCGTTCATCAAGGACCCGCCGTATCTCAAGCGTGACAAGTCGCCGGTCGACTTCGTCGGGCTCGGGCTGCTCACCGCGGGCGTCGCGTCGATCCAGTACGTTCTCGAGCGCGGCCAGCGCGAAGACTGGTTCCAGTCCTCGACCATCGACGTTCTCAGCGTGGTGGCGATCGTCTCGCTGGTGATCTTCTGCGTGCGCGAGCTGCGCGACGCGCGGCCGCTCGTCGACCTGCGCGTCTTCAAGTCGAAAGCGTTCAGCGCCGGCAGCACGATCGGCATCATCAGCGGGTTCGGCCTGTACGGGACGGCGCTGATCCTGCCGCTGTTCTTCCAGAACGTCCTCGGCTTCACGGCGACGGACACCGGGATGGCGCTGCTCCCGGGCGCGATCGCGACCGCGATCAGCATGCCGATCGTCTCGCGGCTCGTCGGGAAGATCGACGGCCGCATCTGCATCGCGACCGGCTTGATCATCTTCGCGATCGGGGCGTGGTGGATGGGCGGCTTGACACAGGAGGCCGGCTATTGGGACGTGTTCTGGCCGCGCGCGGTGCAGGGGTTCGCGCTGGGGTTCCTGTTCGTGCCGCTCACGACGGCCACGCTCGGCGAGATCGCGCGCGAACGCATGGCGAACGCGACCGGGATCTACACCCTTGTGCGCCAGCTGGGCGGCTCGCTCGGGATCGCGGTCCTGCAGTTTCTGCAGACCCGCTACCAGGACGACGACTACGCGCAGCTCGCGTCCGGCGTGACCGCCGCGAACCCCAACGACCAGAGCTTTCTCCAGACCATGCACGGGACGCCGACGCAGCTCTGGGAGATGGTGATGCGGAACGCGACGGTGCTCTCGTACGACGGCGTGCTGCGGCTGTGCGCGATCATCTTCGTCCTGACGCTGCCGCTCGTGTTCTTGTTGAACTGGAAACGCGTCACCGGAGGAGACGCCGCGCCGGCCGCGATGGCGGAATAGCCCGCCCGGAGGCGCTCACGCCAGAGCGGCGCAGACGGCGTCGGTGACCTGATCGGTGGTCGCGTCGCCGCCGAGGTCGCGCGTGCGCGGACCGGACGCCGTCACCGTCTCGATCGCTCGCATCAGGCGGGCGGCGTTCTCGTTCTCACCGAGATGCTCGAGCATCATGACGGCGGTCCAGAACGCGCCGATCGGGTTGGCGATCCCTTTGCCGACGATGTCGAACGCGGAGCCGTGGATCGGCTCGAACATCGAGGGAAACCGGCGCGACGGGTCGAGGTTCGCGGTCGGCGCGATCCCGATGCTGCCGGCGAGCGCCGCGGCGAGGTCGCTCAGCACGTCGGCGTGCAGGTTCGTCGCGACGACGGTGTCGATGCTGTTCGGCTTCTTGACCATGCGCACCGTCATCGCATCGACGAGCTCGCGGTCCCAGCGCACGTCGGGGAACTCGCGCGCGACCTCGGCGGCGATCTCGTCCCACAGCACCATCCCGTGGCGCTGTGCGTTCGACTTCGTCACGACGGTCAGCTGCCTGCGCGGGCGCCCGCGTGCCGTCTCGAACGCGAAGCGCATGATGCGCTCGACGCCCGCGCGCGTGAAGACGGCGACTTCCGTGCCCACCTCGATCGCGTGGCCGCGGTGGGCGCGTCCGCCCATCCCGGCGTACTCGCCTTCGCTGTTCTCGCGCACGATCACCCAGTCGAGATCGCCCGGCGCGCACGCGCGCAGCGGGCTGTGCAAGCCGGGCAGCATCCTCGTCGGGCGCACGTTCGCGTACTGATCGAACGGCTGGCAGATCGCCAGCCGTAACCCCCACAGCGTCACGTGGTCGGGAACGTCCCGGTCGCCGACCGCGCCGAAGTAGATCGCGTCGAACGTGCGCAGCGCGTCCAAGCCGCCCGCCGGCATCATCACCCCGTGCTCGCGGTAGTAGTCGGATCCCCACGGAAAGGACTCGAAGCGCAGGTTCAGCGTCGGATCGAGCGCCTGCAGCCGTTCGAGCACGTGCACGCCGGCGCCGATGACCTCCGGTCCGATCCCGTCGCCCGGGATGGTCGCGATCCGATACGATCCCATCCGGCCGAGTTTTGCGCTCACCCGCACCAAGCCTAGTCGATCGCGCAAACGCCGTGATAGACTGGCGTGGAAAGCGACGATGATCGTTCCTGCACGCCCGCTCGACGACGACGAGCTGCTCAAGCTGAGCGCCGAGAACCCCGGCTGGCACATCGAGCGCGAGCCCGACGGATCGCTGAACGTGAGCCCGACGTCGTATGGTAACGGCATCCGGGCGGCCGAGGCGGTACGACCGTTGATCGCGTGGGGCGGCGAGCGGAGTTACGCCGCCGCGTCGGACGCCCGCCTGACGCTGCCCGACTCGGCGGTTCGTGCTCCGGACGCGTCGTGGATCTCGTTCGAGCGCTGGTACGCGCTCGACGAGCGGCGGCGCGAGAAGTATCCGAAGATCTTGCCGGACGTCGTGATCGAGATCGTCTCGGACGACGACTCGTACGCGGCGCAGCGGCGGAAGACCCGGCGCTACGTCGAGCACGGCACGCGCTACGCCGTGGTGATCGATCCGCGGACGCGCAAGCTCGAAGCGTTCGGCGAGCGACCCGACGGGCTCGTGCTCGACGTCGACCGGATCATCGACGCCGGAAGACCGGCCGCACCCGCCTGATCGCGGTACCCGTCCCGTGCGCGCCCGGCGGGCCGAGCGCGCCGCTCTAGCTCGTGCTGACGTCGGTCAGTGCGACGTAGTGGGTCGCGTCGAGCGTATAGACCGTCAGCAGCGCCGTGTACGGCTTTCCGTCCACGGTCTTCGTGAACGTCTGCGAGCGCGTCGCCGGGCTCGCAGCAGGTTGGGCCGGCGACCAGCCCGCGTCGCGAAGCTGCTTCGCGAACGTCTCGAAGACGGCCGCGAGTCCGAGCGACGAGGTGATGCGCGCGCCGGTTGTCGTGCCGTCGATCGCCGGGCCGCCGGACGTGATGCCTACGCCGTCGCGCCCGGTGAACGTGGGGAGCGGCGACTTCGGGTAGGACAGGTTCAGCGGGAACGGCATCCCGGCGTTGCCGCACAGCATCGCGACGCTCGTCCCCGTGCTGACGTCGACGGTCAGCGCCGATGCGTCGTCGACGGGCTGCTGCACGCTCACCATCGTCTGCGGTGCCGAGCCCGGGGCGCACCACATGTCGTTGTGCGGAATCTGCATCGTGAAGCCGCCGCTCTGAAACGGGAGGCGGGACGTGAAATCGGCCACGCGCTTCCAGCCCGACGCGCCCAGCGCCGACTCGTAGGCGGAGACGACGGCGCCGCGATCGGGCGCGTCGTAGTACAGCGCGACCGGGTAGGCGACGTTCGCGACGTCGATGCGCATGAACCCGGCCGAAAAGCCCGAGCCGCTCGGGACGACGCTGCCGAGCAGCGTCGCGTGCGGCAGCGGGACCGACGGCGCGAAATCCGGCGGAACCGCATGAAGGTAGACTTTCGCCTCGCCCGCGCCGTGCGCGGCGATGCGCGCCGCGAGCTCGAGCGCGTCGCCGGCGTCGGACGCGCCGGCGCACGCCGGCGCGAGCGCCAGGCTCGCGCAGAAACCGAGCGCGAGCGCGGCACGCGTCATGCGGCCGACTTCTTGCGCTTCGGCTTCGCGGCGTGCGCGGATTTCTTGTGCGCGGTCTTCCGCGTCCCCGCGCGCTTGGCGGGCTTCTCCTCGGCTTCGTCTTCGTCGGCGGCCGCGGCGGCACCGCGCTTGCCGTGCCGCGCCTTCGTCTGCTCGAGCGAACGCTGCAGCACGTCCATCAGGTTGACGACGTTCGTCGCGGCCGGCTTGTGGGTTTCCGGGGCGGCGATCTCCTCGCCGTTCGCGCGCGCCTCGATCATCGCAAGCACGTCTTCTTTGTACTTGTCGTGGAACTGCTCGGGCTCGAACTTGTCCGACGTCATCGTGTCGATGAGCATCTTCGCGACCTTCTTCTCGGCCGGCGCCACCTTCTCGCTGAGGGCCGGGAAGTCGAAGCTTCCCTGGCTCACGAGCTCGTCGGCGAAGTGCATCAGCTCGAGGACGAGCGCCTCGCCGTTGGGCTTCACCGCGGCGAGATGCTCGCGCGAGCGGATGACGACGGTGGCGATGGCGACCTTCTTCGACTCGATCAGCGCGTCGCGCAGCAGCGCGTACGCGTGGCGGCCTTTCTTCTCCGGCTCGAGATAGTACGGCGTGTCGAAGAACATCGGGTTGATCTGATCGAGCTCGACGAACTCGACGATCTGCACCGACTGTGTCGCCTCGGGCCGAACGGCTTTGAGATCCTCGTCGGTGACGACGACGTAACGGCCCTTCTCGTACTCGTAGCCGCGGACGAGGTCGGCGTACTCGACCTTCTCGTCGCAGACGCTGCAGTGCCGCTCGTTGTAGATGCGCCCGTCGTCCTTGGCGTGCAGGAAGTTGAAGCGCAGGTCGTTCGTGCGGACCGCCGTGTACAGCTTGACCGGGATCGTGACGAGCCCGAAGTTGATCGCGCCGGACCAGATCGCGTGTGCCATGACCCCTCCATTATTCCCATAGCGAGCGAGCCTTAGCAAGGGCGCCTTCCAACTTTTGAGGCTTCCAGCCCTCGGCCACCCACGGGTCGCCGCCCTTCGCCACGAGCGCCGGGACGTTGCGGATCGTCCAGCGCCGCATCTCCGCGGTCGTCTCGGGAGCTCGCTTCCGACGCATCGCCTCGACCTCGCTCCACGCGAGCGGCATCGAGACCGGGGCGCGGTCGCGCGCCCGCACGGTGAAGGGCGCGACGTACGTCTTGCCCTTCCCGACTTGGACCCAGTCGAGGTAGACGAGGTCCTCCGGCCGCCGCGCCACCGCCCGCTCGAGGGTCGTGTCGTCCGGGAGCACCGTGTGGACGCGGCGCGCGAGCAGCTCGGAGACCCCCTTGGCGACGTCGTAGTCGTAGCGCGGCGCGAGCGGGACGAGCACGTGCAGGCCCATCCCGCCGGTCGTCTTCACGTACGGCCGCAGCCCGATCGCGCGCAGCTCGTCGCGAAACGCGAGGGCGACCCGCGCCAGCCGCGCGAGCGGACAGCGCTCGCCCGGATCGAGGTCGAACAAGATGACGTCGGGGACGTCGAGCGAGCCGACGCGCGAGTACCAGATGTGCAGCGTGATCGCGGCGAGGTTCGCGCACCACACGAGCGTCGCTTCGTCGTCGACGACGACGTACGTGACGTCGCGCGGCTCGCCGGTCGAGGGCGGGATCGTCGCGCGGTGCACCCACGACGGCGTGTAGCGCGGCATCTCCTTGGCCCAGATCCCGCGCGGCACGTCGATGCCGTCGGGGAAGCGCTCCATCGTGACCGGGTTGTCGCGCAGATACGGCAAGATCACCGGCGCGACGGCGCGGTAGTACGCGACCAGATCGCCCTTGGTGTAGCCGTCGTTCGGGAAAAGCACTTTCGTCTGGTTGGTGAGCGCGACCGCCTGCCCGCCGATGACGACGCTCGCGCCGGCGGCTTTCGTTCCGGACGACTTCTCCCGAGGCGCGCGCTTCTTCGTCGCCGCCCGCCACTCGGCGCTTTCCTTTGCGGCGTCGGCGCTCTTCGCGCGCGGGACGCTCATGCGTCGGGGTCGGCGTGCTGCTCGCGCTCGCGCACGACCGTGCTCGGGTCCTTGTCGCTGCGCAGCGCGATGAACACGGGCTGGCGGAGGATCCCTTCGCGCGTCCACTCGGCGAACGCGACCTCGCCGACGAGCTTCGGCGAGACCCAGTGCGCCGGCGTGTTCGGCTTGGGCGGGTTCGCGAAAGGCGAGGTCTTGCGCTCGAGCGGCTTCAGCTCGGCCATCAGCTCGCGCAGCCGCTTCGCGTCGTAGCCGGTGCCGACGTGCCCGGCGTAGACGAACTTCCCGCCCTCGTAATAGCCGACGAGCAGCGAGCCGAACTCCTTGCGGCTTCCGCGCGGCTCGGTCCAGCCGCCGATCACGAACTCTTGCCGGCGCTTGACCTTGATCTTCACCCACTCGCGCGAGCGGATCGACCGGTACGGCGAGCTGCGCACCTTGCCGACGATCCCTTCGAGTCCGCGCTGCTGGGCGAGCGTGAAGAGCTCCTTGCCGTTCCCGACGACGTGCTTGGAGTAGAGCACGCCGCGATCAGGGACGATGAGCTGCTCCAGCAGCCGCTTGCGGTCTTCGAGCGGATGCTGCCGCTGATCGCGACCGTCCGCGTAGAGCAGGTCGAAGACGACGTAGGTGACCGGCGAGGGCTTCGTGCGCCGGCGGCCCTTCAGCTCGGGCTTGTCGCGCGACTGCAGCGCCTGAAAGTCCGGCTTGCCGTGCGCGTCGAGCACGCACAGCTCGCCGTCGACGACGACCGGGATCGACTTGAACGCGCCGGCGAGCGCGCGCATCTCGCGAAACTGGTGCAGCAGGTCCTTCCCGGTGCGCGAGGTGAGCGTGACCTCGTCCTTCTCGATCGTCGCGATCGCGCGGTAGCCGTCCCACTTCAGCTCGAACAGCCAGCGGTCGTCGTCGAACGGCTCGTCGATCAGCGTCGTGAGCATGGGCTTCACGTCGTGCGGCAGCGGATCGGTCTTCACCGCGCGAGCGCGCGCGGCGCGCTTCACCAGCGTTCCGTCGGCGGAGGCGGCGCGGTTGCTGTGCCAGATCGGCGCGTCCTTGCGCTGGGCCTGCAGCTCGGCCAGCGTCCGTCCCGTCTTGACGCTCTCGGCGTGGTCCTCGACGCGCCACTCCGGATCTTCGAACTCGTCGTGATCTTTGAAGAGCAGCCACGGCTCGCCGTGCTCGCCCTCGCGCGGCTTGATCTTGACGAGCGTGAACAGCCCGTTGAGCTTCTTGCCGTGAAGGATGAACTTGATCTTGCCCTTGGCGATCTCGCGGACCGGGTCGTCGCCTTCGGCCAGCTCGTACGTGCCGTTGTCCCAGACGATCACTTCGCCGGCGCCGTAGTTGCCGGCCGGGATCACGCCTTCGAACGTCTGGTAGTCGAGCGGGTGATCCTCGGTCTTCATCGCCAGCCGCTTCTCGATCGGCACGAGCGTCGGGCCTTTCGCGACGGCCCACGACGGCATCGCGCCGCCCGCCTCGAGCCGGAAGTCCCAGTGCAGCCGCGTCGCGCGGTGCTCCTGCACGACGAAGCGGAGCTTCTTGGAAGAAGCCCGCTTGCGTCCTTTCGGTTCAGGCGTCGCCGCGAAGTCGCGTTTCCGGACGTACTCCGCGAGCGAATCGGTCTTCGCCAGTTAGATGCCTTCCTCGTCGCGGAGCGCCGCGTCGCGGACGTCGCGCGAGCCGCGGTGCAGATCGCCTTTCAGATCGTGCCCCGCCTCGCGCACGTGCGAGGCGACGCGCTCGCCGAGCGGCATGCGGTCGCCCTGGATCGCGCGGTTCGCCTTCTCGGCGCCGGCCTCGATGCGCTCCTTCGCTTCGTCGAGCGCGTCGTGCGTGTCGGCTTTCAGGGTCTCGACGGTATTGCGGGTCGCCGTATCGTCGTCCCGACGATCCATCAGTGCGTCCCTCCGCCGCTCGACGATCCGCCGGTCGTGGTCGTCGTCGTGCTCGACGAGCCCGTCGTGCCGCTCGTGCCGGCGGCGTTCCCGCCGAGCGGTGCCGTCGTCGTCGTGTTCGTGCTGTGCGACGTGCTCGTCTGGTTCCACGGCTGCCAGACGAAGAGCGCGATCAGCGCGACGACCACGATGACCGCGACGAGGCTGAAGGTCGCGAGCGATCCGCCGCTTTCGCGATCGATCGTGACGTTGCGTTGGTCCATTGGTGATCTCCCCTGGTCGGTGCTGCGCGTTCTCTCTACCCAGATGCCCGCAAGAACTCAACCGGGCGGCAGGAACCATCCAGGCGGGGGGCTCGGCTACCTAGCTTCGGCGCATGAACGCGTCCCAATACCAGCAGCCCCACACGCCGGCCGCGACGCTCCACACGATGAGCGCCTGCGCGACGCGGCGCACGGCGGGGCGTACGTCCGTTTGGGTCGCCAGGGCCATCAGCACCAGGACGAACGGCGCGAAGTCGAGCGCGTGGCGCATCCCGAACTGCGAGCCGCCGTTCGCGTAGTACAGCAGCGAGGGTCCGGCGACGAGCGCGACCGCGATCCACAGCGAGATCACGAGCCGCCGCGGGCGCCGCGCGAAGAGCGCGATCGCGAGCGCGGGGCTCGTGAACCACAGCGCCGTTCCGAACGGGAGCGGCTGCAGCCACGGCGGATGGCCGAGCCACGCGGGCGGCTCCACGAAGAACGACCACAGTTCCATCGGAACGTTCTCGATGCCGAACGGCGAACCGGCCGGCGACCCCATGTACGGGTCCTGGTGGTAGAAGATCGTGTGCCCGGCGTCCCACGGCACGTGCCAGCGTGCGACGTTGTACGCGATCCAGGCGGCGAAGAACGGGACGAGCGTGAGCGCGAAGGCGCCGAGCGCGCGCGGACGCCGCTCCGGCTCGTGCTCGCGGAACCCGTCCCAGACCCACCACGCGGCGACCGGCAGCGCCATGACGAGCGTGAACCGCGAGCCCATCGCGAGCGCGAACCACAGCGCGACGAGCCAGCCGCGCCGCTTCCGCGCGAGCTCGCAGAGCGCGAGCATGAGAAACGCGACGGCGCAGGTCTGGGCGACGAACCACACGTCGCCGAGCATCGAGCACCACAGCAGATCGGTTCCCGCGAAGAAGAACACGACGAGCCAGATCGCGACCCGCTGCGGGATCCCGAGCCGTTCGAACAGCGCCCACGCCGCGCCGACGGCGACGCCGCACATCAGGCACGCGAGCAGCGTCTGGTTCGCGCGCACCCCGACGAGCGCGACGAGCGGCAAAATCAGGAACGCCGGGACGGGGTCGTTCACGATGTAGCGATGGCCGTCGAAGAGCACCGCGTCGATCTCCGGTCCCGGCCAGAGCGGATCGATCCACAGCCGGTGGTGCAGCATCGCGTCGGCGAGCAGCACGTAGTTGTCGTACGGCGTGACGCGCCCGTGCGCGAAGGCCAGCGCGACGAGCGCGGCGAGAATCCCGGCGAGCAGCGCGTTCACGGCGGCAGGATCTCGTAGATCTCGGGGCGCTGCGTCGCGTCGAGCAGGCGCGTGCGGAAGCCCGGGATCTGCGGTTCGCCGTACGAGACGATCGCCAGCTGCCCGCGCTTGGTCCAGTCCGGATAGTCTTCGATGTCCTCGGTGGCGAGCGCGCAGACGACGATCCGCCGGCCCATCGCGCGGTCGACGTAGGCGTGGTAGGCGATCGGCGTGACGAAGTCCCACGGCGCGACGACGATGGCGCCGTCGCGCGTGCTCGCCGCGACGCGTGCCGCCAGCGCGGAGCCGCGCGCCTGCGCGTGGTCCGCGACGAGATCGCGCGCCAGCACGACGTCGCGCACCGCGACCGCCGCGAGCACCGCGATCGCCACGCCGAGCGCGAGCACGAGCCGGCCGCGGCCGAGCGCGCGCACGACGCGGTCGGCCGCGACGGCGACGCCGAGCGCGGCGAGCGCGTACAGCGCGAACACGTACCGTTCGGGATCGGCCTCGGCTTGGTACGAGGCGCCGAAGCACGCCGGGAGCACCGCCGCCACCGCGAGCGCGAGCGCGGCGAGCGGCTCGGCGAACGCGAGCGCGACGAGGCCGCCGAGCGCCGCGAGGAGCAGCCCGTCGGGGAACGCGTCGTTCAGCGCCGGCCCGAACCGGGACGTCGCGCGGACGAGCGCCTCGGGAGTCAGCAGGCGCGAGAGCGTGTACCCGGGCGTCCACTCGGTCCCGGTGACGAGCGAGAGGAACCCGTCGACCGTCGACGGGTGGTGGTCGTCCCAAAACGGCCGCCCGGCCGGGAGCCCGATCGCGAGCGTCGGATCGAGCGCGTGCGCGGTCACGTACGCGCTGCGCAGCGGGAGGTAGGCATACGCCGCGAGGACGACGGCGACCGCGACGACGATCGGCCGCCGCACCGCGCCGAACGGCCAGCGCCGTCCGAGCGCCGCGATCAGCGCGCCGATCAGCATCAGCAGCGTCGTGTTGTCCACGGCCAGCGCGACCCCGGTCAGCAGGATCGCGCCGTTCAGCGCGCGCGCGTCGCCGCGGCGCGACCAGCGAAGCGCCAGCGCGAGCGCGCCGAACGCGAGCGCGAAGCCGAGCGGGTGCGCGTCGGCGTACGTGCCGCGCATCCAGATCTGCCGGGCGAACGCGAACAGCACGCCGCCGGCGAACGCGAGCGCCGGCGTCACGTCGAACAGCATCGCGATCGCCGCGACCGTCGCCGATCCCGCGGCGATGGCCAGCGCCGAAAGCAGGTTCAGCCGCAGCGCGACGCTCCCCAGCGGGATCGCGTGCGTCCAGAGCCAGCCCAGCACCACGTAGCCCGGAAAGCCGGTCGGGTACGGGATCCCGGCGATCCAGGCGACGGTCTGCAGATCGGCCGTGTCCCAGAACCCGACGTCGGTCTGCGCCGACGCCAGCAGCACCGCGAGCGGGACCGCGAACGCGAGCGCCCCGGTCGTCGCGGCGGAGAGGCGAAGAGGCAAGCGCGTGCAACTACGCCCGATGGTCCGGACCCGCCTCTCGCCGCCGCGCGTGGTCGTCGCCGAGGCCTTCGCCGACGCGGGGATCGCGGTGCTGCGCGACGCCGGGATCGACGTGGACTCGCGCGTCGGCCGCCCGCGCGCCGAGCTCGCCGCGGCGCTCGCCGACGCCGACGGGCTCATCGTCCGCTCGGAGACGCGCGTCGATCGCGAGCTGCTCGCCGCCGGACCGCGGCTCGCCGTCGTCGCCCGCGCGGGCGTCGGCGTCGACGCGATCGACGTCGATGCGGCGACGGCGGCGGGGATCCTCGTGCTCAACACGCCGGGGGCGAACACCGTGGCGGCGACCGAGCACACCTTCGCGCTGATGCTGGCGCTGGCACGCCACGTCCCGCGCGCGGTCGCCGAGCTGCGCGCCGGCGGCTGGGACCGGCGCGCGCTCGTGGGGACCGAGCTGCACGGGAAGACGCTCGGGATCGTCGGGCTAGGACGGATCGGCGGCAGCGTCGCGGCGCGCGCACGCGCGTTCGGGATGACGGTTCTCGCGCGCGATCCGTTCGTCTCCGGCGCGCGCGCCGACGCGTTCGACGCGCGGCTCGTCGGCCTCGAGGAGCTGCTGCGCGCGAGCGACGTCGTGACGCTGCACGTGCCGCTCACCTCGCAGACCGCCGGGATGATCGACACGGCGAAGCTGCGGCTCATGCGGCCGCACGCGTTCTTGGTGAACTGCGCGCGCGGCGGCGTGATCGTCGAACGCGATCTGCTCGACGCGCTCGACGCCGGGCTCCTCGCCGGCGCCGCGCTCGACGTCGTCGCCGACGAGCCGCCGCCGCCCGGCGGAACCGGCGCGGCGCTCCACCGCCACCCGAAGGTGATCGCGACGCCGCACCTCGGCGGCTCGACGCACGAAGCGCTCGCGCGGATCGCGACCGAGCTGGCGCGCGACGTCGCGCGCGTGCTCCTCGGCTCGCCCGCCGCAACGGCGGTCAACGCGCCCGCGCCGTCGGGCGCGGACGCCGCGCGGGTCGTGCCGTTCCTCGACGTGGCGTACCGCCTCGGCCGCTTCTATCCGCAGTACGCGCGGCCGCAGGGGCTCCCGCCGTTCGCCCTCGTGCTGGGCGGCGCGCTCGCCGGCGTCCCGCCGGAGGCGCTCGTCCGCGCGTTCCTCAGCGGGCTGCTGCAGACGACGACGGAGCGCCGCGTGACCGTCGTCAACGCCGAGGCGATCGCGCGCGAGCTCGGGATCGTCGTCGAGCCGGGGAGCGACACCGAGGCGTCGACGTACGCGGCGTGGCTGCGCGTCATCGCCGCCGACACGTCGATCACCGGCACCGTGATCGGCGGCGCGCCGCGACTCGTCGAGCTCGACGGCTACGAGATCGACGCGACGCCCGTCGGTGCGATGCTGATCACCCGCCATCGCGACGTCCCCGGGATGATCGGGAAGGTCGGAACCCTGCTCGGCGACGCGCAGGTCAACATCTCGACCATGCAGGTGTCGCGCAACACGCTCGGCGGCGACGCGATCATGGTGCTTTCGACCGACCGCGCCGCCGACGACGCGACGGTCGCCGCGCTGCGCACGATCCCCGGGATCAACGCGGTGCGGTCGCTCGCGGTCTGAGCGCGTGCGCGTCTACGTCGCGCGCCACGGCGAGACCACGTGGAACGTCGCCGGCCGCTATCAGGGACGGCGCGAGTCGGACCTCAGCGCGCTCGGCGTCGCGCAGGCGAACGCGCTCGCCGCGGCGATGCGCGAGGCCGGTGCGCGCGCGGTCGTCTCGTCGCCGCTGCGGCGCTGCCTCGCCACGGCGCGCCCGGCGGCGGAGACGATCGGCACGCCGGTGCAGATCGACGAGCGGCTGATCGAGATCGCGCACGGGACGTGGGAAGGCCGCTACCGCGACGAGATCGCGGCCAACGATCCCGACCGCTATCGCACCTGGCGCAGCGATCCGGCGCACGTCGCGTTCGAGAACGGCGAGACGATCGCCGACGTGCTCGCGCGCTGGCGGTCGTTCGCCGCCGCGCCGCGGCCGCCGCTGCCGACGCTCGTCGTCACGCACGACGCGGTCGTGCGCGTGGCGCTGTGCGAGGCGACCGCGGGCGGCGACCTCACCGGCTTCTGGGACGCGCGCGTGCAGAACGGCGGCTACGTGACGTTCGAGGTGCACGACGGCCGCTGGACGCTCGTCGAGGAATGCGCGGCCGCGCACCTCGCCGGGATCACCGCGCCGATCGAGACGCAGGCGCTCTAGTAGCCGGGCGTCCCGTGCGCTAGCGCCGCGCCGGCGGCGTCGACCTCGATGCGCGCGACGCGGCCGACGCCTCGCGCGAACAGCGTCGCCGGCGTGCCGGCGGCGAGCGCGCCGAGGTCGCGCGAGGGCCCGCCGCCCGCCGGCGCGACGCGGACGCGCGCACCGGACGGCGCGTTCGACACGATGACGTAATACCAGGCGCCGTCGCGCGCGTAGATCGCTTTCGCGACGACGCCGGGCGACGCGTCGAGCGAAACGTGGTTGAAATGCGAGGACGCGAGCGCCAGCAGCGCCGCGTCGTTGCGCGCGAGCTGCGCCGACGCGGCGCGTGCGGCGTTCGCCTCGTACGCGGTCGTCGCGCCGAGCACGACGGCCGCCGCGGCGGCCGCGGCCGCGAACCGGCGTGCGACGCGCGAGCCGGCGCGCGGGTGCGGCAGCGGCGGAAGCGCCGCGCTCAGCGCGGCGGCGGCCGACTCGGCGGCCGCGACGCGCGCGCGGCACTCGGCGCACGCGGCGAGATGCGCTTCGATCCCAGCCTCGCGCTCGCGGCCGAGCAGCCCGAGCGCGTACGCTTCGGCGTCGTCGTCGAGATGGTTCACGGTGCGGTTCCTTCGGAGAGTGCGGCATGGAGACGGCGCAGCGCGGCGCTGAGGCGGCTCTTGACCGTGCCGAGCGGGATCGCGAGCTCGTCGGCGACCTCGGCCAGCGTGCGGTTCCCGTAGTAGGCGCGCTCGATCACGCGCCGCTGCTCCGGCGCGAGCGCGGCGAGCGCGCGCCGCACGCGCACGGCCTCGACCGGATCGATCGCCGCCGTCGCGTCGTCGACGACGTCCCGGCCGGCCGCCGCGCTCGTCTCGCGCGCCCGCCGGCGCGCCGCGCCGCGCACCGCGTCCAGCGCCTCGCGCCGGACGCACGCGATCAGGAACGCGAGCAGCGGCCCGCGCTCCGGGCGGTACGCGCCGGCGCTCCACACGCGCAGCAGCGCGGCGTGCACGGCGTCTTCCGCGGCCGCGCGGTCGCGCAGGACGTGATACGCGACGGCGCGCAGCCGCGCCGCGTGCGCGCGATAGGCCAGCTCGAAGCCCGGGCCCTCGAAGCCCATCGCGGGCGATTCGACGGCGCTCAGCCCTCCGCCAGCGTCCGGTCGCGCCATTCCGCGTCGCGCTCCAGCTCGATCGTGCGGTAACCCAGGGTCCCGAGCAGCGAGCCCCGCGCGACGGCGAGCGGCCCCGGCGAGGCGCCCGGCGTCCCCGGCGCGGCCTGCGGAAACGCCGTGGCGCGCGCGGTCGCGAAGCGGATGTTCGCGTCGCGCTTCTCGACGATCTGGTGGATGTGCCCGTTCAGCACGGTGACGGCCGCGAACCGGCGCAGCAGCGCGATCGCCGCGGTTCCGTCGCGCGTCGTCCAGCCCCACTCGGGCGCGACCGCGAACAGCGGGACGTGCCCGAAGACGACCACCGGCGTGTCGGCCGCGCGCGAGGCGAGATCGTCGTGCAGCCACGCGAGCTGCTCCGCGCCCAGCTCGCCCATCGTCTCCCCTTCCCCGACGTTGATCAGTGCGACGAAATGGGCGCCGTTCTGGTCCCATGACGACCAGCCTCGGCCGGCGGCGTCCTTGCGCGCGAACGCGGCGGCGAAGCGCTTCGGGCCTTCGGCGCCGATCACGTCGTGCTCGCCGGGCAGCGCGATCAGCGGGGCGCGCAGCGAGGCGAGGATGGCGCGTGCGTCGTCGAACTCCTGCGCTTTGCTCAGGTGCGTCACGTCGCCCGTGTGGATCACGAACGCGGGGGCGCGCGGCAGCGCGTTCACCGCGTCGACGGCGTGCTCGAGCGTCGCGCGAACGTCCGGATTCGCCGGCCCGGCGTAGCCGATGTGGCTGTCGCTGATCTGCACGAACGCGATCGGCGCGCGCGGATCGGTCGCCGCGCGCGCGATGCCGTCCGCGCCGAGCACGTAGGCGATCCCGGCCCCCGTCCAGGCGACGTGGCGGACGAAGTCGCGGCGCTTCACGGCGCGCTGCGCACGACGATCGTGCCCTTCATGAACGGGTGGACCGTGCAGTGGTACGCGTACCGTCCCGGCTTCGCGAAGGCGTGCACCCAGCGCTCGCCGCGCGAGAGCCCTTCGGAATCCCACGAGCCGTCGTCGGCGGTCGCCGTGTGCGCGTCGTCGTCGTCGTTGACGAACGCGACGCTCTCGCCGGCGCGAACCGTCACGGTAGCGGGCGTGAAGGCGTCGTTCTTCAGGTGGATCACGGCCGCGGCGTCCGGCGCCGGCGAGCCGACGGCAGCCGCGAGGAGCGCGGCGGCGAGCAGAGCGTTCATGCCTGCGATACGCCGCGGCGGCGCGCGCGGTTCGCGCGACGGACGCTACGGAAGCTCGGGGGCGGCGGTCGCGAGCGGTCGCGGCAGCGCGAACGTCGAGGACGGCAGCGAGGCGGGGAAGCGCCACCGAGAGAACGCGATCTGCTCGTGCGCGAGCCCGCCCGCGAGCCGTGCCGTCGCGCTCGCGCCGCTCGCCACCCACCAGCGATCCGCTTTGCGGAACGTCACGGTGCCGCGCCCGCCGTGCTCCGCGGTCGTGAACGCGATCGCGTCCGGGAGAAACGTCAGCCCGTCGATCGTGACCTGCATGACCCGGAAGCCGCGCGACGGTGACTTCGGCGTGAGGCGGAACACGTAGTCGAGATGGTGGCCGTCGCGGTGCGGTCCCGCGTACGCGAACGCGTACGCGTCCGGGCGCGGAGCGAGCGCGGCGACGCGGTACCGGTACGGCCGCCCGTGAAAGATGCGGATCACCGGGACCGTCGAGCGGGTGCCGTTCACCGCGAGCGTCTCGTCGCGCTCGTCGCCGCCGCGGCGGAAGATGCGATGCGTCTGCTCGAGGGTGCGCGTCCCGGTCTGCACCATCGTGTACTCGACGCTGAAGGTGCGCGGCTCGGCGAGCGTCGCGAGCGCGGCGCGGTAGCGCGCGACGACCGCGTCGGGCGCGAGCGGCGCCGCGCCGACGACCGCCGCGGCGAGCGCCGCGATCACGTCGCGAGCCGGCTCAGGGCCTCGCGCATCGCATCGAGCGCCGCGCTCGCGCCGGACGGATCGTTGCCCCCGCCTTGCGCCTGCGCCGGCGCGCCGCCGCCCTTCCCGCCGACGAGCGGCGCCGCGCCTTTCACGAGGTTCCCGGCGTGCACGCCGGCCCGCACGGCGTCGTCGCTCGCGCTCACGAACAGCGAGGCGCGCTCCCCGTCGGTGCCGACGAGCGCGACGACGCCCGACTGCAGCCGCGCGCGGATCGCGTTGCCGAGCGCGCGCAGCGCGTCGGCGGTCGCTTCGGGCACCACGGCCAGGACGGCGCGCACGCCGTCGAAGCTCTGCGCGCGCTCGACGTAGGTCGCCGCGTCGGCGGCGGCGAGCCGCGCTTTGATCTCGTTCATCGCCTTCTGCAGGTCGCGCACGTCGGACTGCAGCCGCTCGACGCGCTCGACCAGCTCGTCGGGCTTCGCGGAGAGCGTCTCGCCGAGCTCGGCGATCGTGTCCTGCTGCCGCTCGACGTAGGCTTCCGCCGCCCGTCCGACGATCGCCTCGATGCGCCGCACGCCGCTGCCGATCGAGCTTTCGCTGAGCATCACGAACAGCCCGAGCTCACCGGTCGTGTGCGCGTGCGTTCCGCCGCAGAACTCGACCGACGGACCGAACTGCACGACGCGCACGCGCTCGCCGTACTTCTCGCCGGCCATCGTGATGGCGCCGGTCTGCTTCGCCTCGTCGATCGGCAGCTCGCGCAGATGCTGGTGGTAGTCGGCGCGGATCAGCTCGTTCACGCGCTGCGTCACCGCGCGGCGCTGCATCGGCGTGAGCGCGCCGCTCGGGCTGCGGAAATCGAACCGCATGCGGTCGATCCCGACCCACGAGCCGGCCTGCACGACGTCCTCGCCGAGCACGTCCTTGAGCGCGCGCTGGAGCAGGTGCGCCGAGGTGTGATGCCGCCGGATCTCTTCGCGCCACTCGGGGTAGACCTCGGTCCGCACCGCCGTCCCGACCGCGAGCACGCCCGAGACGAGCCGGCCGTGGTGCGCGATCGCCTCGCCGACGAATTGCGTGTCGGTGACCTCGAAGACCGCGTCGCCGTGCGTGATGCGGCCGCGGTCGCCGATCTGTCCGCCCTTCTCGGCGTACAACGACGTACGGTCGAGGACGACCTGCGCCTCGGTGCCGGCCTCGATCGCGTCGGCCGGCGCCCCGCCGACGAGGATCGCCTGCACGGTACCCTCCGCCTCGAGCCCGCCGTAGCCCTCGAACGCCGATGCGAACGTCGGCAGCTCGGAGACGCTCACCACGGCGCGTTTCGCCGCCGCGTCGGCGCGCGCGCGCTCGCGCTGCTGCGTCATGAGCTGCTCGAAGCCGACGGAGTCGACCGAGACGCCGCGCTCGGCCGCGACTTCGCGCGTCAGCTCGATCGGGAAGCCGTACGTGTCGTGCAGCGTGAACGCGTCCTCGCCGGAGATCAGCGAGGTGCAGTCGGCGAGCGCGTCGTCGATGAGGTGCTCGAGCAGCTCGCTGCCGCGGTCGAGCGTTCGCATGAAGCCCGCCTCCTCGCCGCGCAGCGCGCTCTGCACGTCGTTGAGCCGCGCGCGCAGCTCCGGATACCCGCTCTCGAGCGACGCGACGACGGCCGCCGCGAGCTCGGCCATGAACTCGCGCGGATAGCCGAGGAGCCGGCCGTTGCGGATGGCGCGGCGGATCAGGAAGCGGAGCACGAAGCCGCGCTCGGTGTTCGACGGGTAGACGCCGTCGGCGATCAGGAACGTCGCCGCGCGCGCGTGGTCGGCGATGATTCGCCGGCGCACGAGCTGCTCCGCCGCGTGGAGCGACGTCTGTCCGACCGCCGGCTGCGCGGCGATCAGGTCGGTGAACAAGTCCGTCTCGTACATCGAGACGCGGCCGTTCGCGACCGCGAGCATCCGCTCGAAGCCGGCGCCGGTGTCGATCGCCTTGCGCGGAAGCTCGGAGAGCTTGCCGTCGGCGCTGCGATTGTACTGCTGGAACACGACGTTCCAGATCTCGACGTAGCGGTTGCCTTTGTTCGGGCCGTCGTCGTCGGGTCCGGACGCGTTCTCCGCGCCCGTGTCGTAGAAGATCTCGCTGCACGGACCGCACGGCCCGGTCGGACCCATCGTCCAGAAGTTGTCCTCGTCCCAGCGCGTGATCCGCGCGGGCGGAATGCCGATCTCCGTCTCCCACAGCCGCTGCGCCTCGTCGTCGCCCGTGTGGACGGTGACGTAGAGCTTCGCGGGATCGAGCCGCATCACCGCGGTGAGAAACTCCCACGCGAAGCCGATCGCCTCGGCCTTGTAGTAGTCGCCGAAGGAGAAGTTCCCGAGCATCTCGAGAAACGTCCCGTGCCGCCCGGTCCGCCCGACGTTCTCGATGTCCGACTTCGCGCCGGCGACGCGCAGGCACCGCTGGACGGTCACGGCGCGCGGCGCGGGCGCCGGCGATTCGCCGAGGAACACGGGGACGAACTGCTCCATCCCGGCGATCGTGAACAGCGTCGTGCTCATCTCGTCGGGGATGAGCGAGGCGGACGGCAGATGCGCGTGGCCGTTCCGCACGAAGTAGTCGACGAAGGCTTGCCGGAGCTCTTGGGACTTCATGGGCGACCCGCCTCATTCGCGCCGCGCCGGACGCCGCCCCGCCGGACCGTGAGGGAGCCTCGCGCGGCGTTTCGCTCGCCCGGCTCGTCGCACGTCACAGGCCGAAGGCGTCCACGCTTCCGTCCATCGATGCGGCGTAGAGCATGCCGTTGACGACGGTCGGCGGCGCGAACGCCGGGCCGCGGAACGGCGGCGACTCCCAGAGCGGCCGGCCCGTGCGCACGTCGAAAGCGGCGACCGTGCCGTGCACGCCGGTCGCGTAGTAGACGACGCCGTTCGCGACGACCGGCGCCGAGAGCGGCGAGGGCGGCGTCCCGGCGGGCAGCGGCGCCTGCCACAGCGGCTCGAGCCTGCAGAACGCCGACGAGAACGCCAGCAGACCCTCCGCGTACACGCCGTTCGCCGACCCGTTGCCGATCAGCAGCGTCGCGGTGACCGGATCCCAGGCCGCGGCGTCGATGTTGTAGCCTTGGTTCGTCGGGGTGCCGATCGCGATCTGCTGCACCGGACCGCGTCCGATCGCGTCGAGCTCGAAGAGGTCGAGCGCCCCGGACTTCTGCTCGAGGGCAAGCTGCGGCGGACAGGCGGGCGGCACGAACGTGACGGGGCTCGCGCCGAAATCGTCGTCCTGCAGCGCCGGATTCCACAGCGACGACACGGCGACGGGGACGAGCGCGTCGGACAGGCGCACGACGGCGTCGCTGTAGACCGCAGCTTCGTCCGGGAAGCCGTTGCCGGTCGCGACGTAGACGTCCCGAACCCCGGCGCGCGGGTCCGCGACGACGCCGCCCGCGCCCCACATCCCGCTGCCCCAGCTCGGCGCGCGTTCCGGGATCCAGCGCGCCCGGAGCGCACCGTCGGCCGCGCCGAACGCGACGACCGACCCGTCGTACGTCCCGGAATCGCAATAGCCGGCGCTCGTCGCATACAGAATGCCGCCCGCCGCGAGCGCCAGCGCGCCGTACGGATACTTGAGCTGCGAATCGCCGACGACGGTGACCGGCGCGCGCCAGCCCGCGATGGCGCGGCCGCTCGCCAGATCCAGCGCATGAACGGTGCCCGCGCCGTCGGCGACGTAGAGCGCCGCAACCGGCGCGCGGGCGATCGTTCCGGTCGACGTGATACCCCACGACGGCAAGTCGGCGCAGGCGTTCGCCGCGACTCCGAGCTGCTGTTTCCACAGCGTCGCGCCCGACCGCGCGTCCAGCGCCCACAGCGTGCCGGCTTCGTTCCCGACGTACAGCACGTCGGTCGCCTTCCCGCCGACCGCGACGTTCGCGGCCAGGATCGGTTGCGCGACGATCGGCGCGCCGGACGCGAACGACCAGCGCAGGCGCAAGCCGCCGACGTCCTCGGCGCCGAGCACGCTTTCGTTCGGATTGTGTCCCGTGCGCTGCGCGTCGTAGCCGAACGCCGGCCAGTCGGCGTGCGGCGCGGCCGGCGGCGCGGGCGGGACGCGAACGGGCGCCGCGCCGCCGCCTCCGCCGCCGCATGCGCTCGCGGCAAGCCCGAGCGCGGCGCACACGACGGCGCGGAAGAGCGGCGCGATCGGCGCCTGCGTGCTCGCTATTTCGGCGTGATGGTCGTCGTGAAGGCGCCGTCCGTCTCGGTCGACCCGGTTCGGTTGTACTGCACGCGGTTGTTGCCCCACGTCGCGGCGACGCCGGCGCTGTCGGCGACGATGCCGGTCCCCATGTTGTAGGTGATCACGCTGTTCCCGACCGAGATCGTCCCGTTGTTCGTCGCGTGGATGCCGCCGGTGAAGTTGTTGCTGACATCCACGCCGTCGAGATCCAAGAACGCGCCGAGCCCCGAGGCGAGCGCGCCGTACCGGACATTCGCCGCGATGTCGCCGCCGAAGATCTGGCAGTACGTGTTCGTTCCGATGCTGACCCCCGGACCGTTGTTCGAGGCCTGGAAGCTCGAGTTGTAGGCGGTCACGTGGTTCTGCAGCGCGCCGGTCGCGGTGGTCGACGCGGCGAGTGCCGCATTCGAGCAGTTCTCGAGCACGCTGTTCCGGATGATCAGCGTGGCCGCGGCGCTCGGCGCGAAGTTGATGCAATCGTCGGTGAACGTCTGGATGACCGTGTTCTCGACGATCAGCGCGGCCCCCGAGTTGAACTTGATGCCGTCGACCCCGTTCGATCCCACGCCGCCGGCTCCGTTGACGCGCAGGTTGCGCAGGATGACGATGTCGGTCGAGCCGGCCGAGACGGTGAAGCCCGTCACTCCGCTCGCGAGAGCCGAGGCGACCTGACCGCCGCCGCCGTCGATGGTGATCGCCTTCGTGATCGTGACGTAGCCGAAACCGCCCGGATCGAGCGCGTCGATCTCGCCGTTCGCGGCCGTCTTCGAGATCGCGCCCGCCCACGTTTTGCAGGGCGCGGTGCGGCTGCACGGGTTGACGTCGTCGCCGACGCCGGAGACCCAGGTCCGCGTCGCCTGCGCCTGCGCCTGTCCGGTCGTCGCGCACACCCCGAGCCCGACCGCAGCAAAAACTAGGAGTCCGTACGGTACTTTCATGCCGTCCCCCAAGAAGAGTGAAGGGCGATCTGCTTTGCCGCCCGGGGGATCAAGCCTCTCGTGAAACGCCCGAGCTCAACGTTTCCCGGTGAAGAGCGATCCCGTCTCGACGAAGCAGAGCCCGTTCCCCCACGGGTCCTCCACGTAGAACGATCGCTCGCCCCACGGCCGCACCACGATCTCGCCGCCGGGTTTGCCGTGAACGTCGCCGCGCGAAAGCCATCCGAGCCGCGCGGCGCGCTCGTGGACGGGCTGCAGCTCGCCCGCCTCGAGGTAGAGGTCCTGCCCGGCGGGGCGGGGCGCCCGGCCGCCGCCCGCGACCTCGACGATGCCGAGGATCGGCCCGTCGAGACGAAAATAGTGCCGCCCGCCGCCCACGGGTTCTCCGGGCGTGTCCAGCAGGGTCGCGTAGCCGCGGGCCGCCTCGGCGAGGTCGCCCACCTCGTGCATGACGCGAACGATGCGCAAACCGCTCATGCCGGCCTCCGCTGGCGGGCTACTTCTCCTGGAGGAAGTTCTTGAGCTTCTCGAGCGCCTTCTGCTGGAGGCGCGAGACGTGCATCTGCGAGACGTTCAGGCGCTTCGCGATCTCGGTCTGCGAGACGCTCTCGTAGAAGCGGAGGTACAGGATCACGCGCTCGCGGCCGGTGAGCACCTGGAACGCGCGCTCGAGGTTCGCGCGATCTTCGAGCAGCTCGAGCCCCGCGTCGTTCTGCCCGACGTAGTCCGCGAGCGTCTGCGACTTCTTGTCGCCCTCGCCGTTGAGCTCGGTGTCGAGCGAGAGCAAGTTGTAGGCCTGGCCGAGCTCCTGCGCTTCCAGAATGTCCTCCTCGGAGGCGCCGAGGTGCTGCGCGAGCTCGGCGACCGTGGGCGAGTGGCCGAGCTTGACGGTGAGCTTCTCGATCGCGCGGTTGACGGAGAGGTTGAGCTCCTGGAGCCGCCGCGGGACCTTGACCGCCCAGCCCTTGTCGCGGAAATACCGCTTGATCTCGCCGACGATCGTCGGCGTGGCGTACGTGGTGAACTCCACGCCGCGCTCGAGGTCGAAGCGGTCGATCGCTTTGAGGAGACCGACGGTGCCGACTTGGATCAGGTCGTCCAGCGCTTCGCCGCGGTTCGCGAACTTGACGGCCAGGTAGCGCACGAGGTTCAGATGCGCGACGACGAGCTCGTTCCGCAGGCGGTCGAACTCGCTGATCCCGGAATGGTCGGGCCCGCTGTCGAGCGCGCGGTTCGCACGCAGCTCGGCGAAGCGTGCAAAAGCCTGACGCGCGCGATTACGGTCCCACCGTTCCTCGTCGACGTGAGGAACCGAGGATGACATTTAGGCCGTAACGCGTTTCGTCATGACGAGCTCCGTCCCCCGGCGTGGATCGCTCGAGTAGTCGACGCTGTCCATCAGCGCGCGGATCAGGAACACGCCCAGCTCTTCGGT
>Ga0209810_1000804_pt1 | contig 57716 bp, 55 predicted proteins | sample Coa_R1_7_FD_187159 | JGI IMG/M metagenome (GOLD analysis project Ga0209810, IMG submission 187159) | Surface soil microbial communities from Centralia Pennsylvania, which are recovering from an underground coalmine fire - Coalmine... | ecosystem: Environmental > Terrestrial > Soil > Unclassified... | reverse complement strand
TCAGCGCGGCGAAGATGTACGTGTCGTTCGGACACGGCGAATAGGCGAGCGAATACGTCATTCCGTGAGCAGAACATCGAGCAGCGCGTCGGTCGTTGCGACCGCCGCCTCGGCGCCCGCGGCGAAGTTCCATTCGCTCGTCTCGCGATCGCCGACGTAGTTCGACACGCCGCGGATCTGCACGGCGGGGACGCCGGCTGTCTCGGCGGCGCGGAGCACCGCGAAGCCTTCCATGCTTTCGACGTCGGCGCGGAAGCGGTGCGCCAGAACGAGCGCGCGTGCCGTCGTGCCGGTCACCGTCGCGGACGTGACGCCGCGGCCGGCGATCGCCGCGATGAGCCCGTCGAGGAATGGGCGCAGCAGGCGCGGATGCGCCTCCGCCGTGCGCACGAGGTCGACGCCGTCGGGCAGCGAAAACGCGCGTCCGTCCTCGAGCCCCAGCTCGACGTAGTCGTCGCGCGTGACGACGACGGCGTCGCCGACCGTGCACCGGTCGCGAAAGCCGCCGGCGATCCCCGCGTTGATCACCGCGTCGTAGTGCCGCGCGGCCAGCGCCCGCGCGGTGCCGAGCGCCGCCTCCACCGGGCCGACGCCGACCGCCGCGACGGTGACGCCGCCGCGAGCGCGCAGCGCGGCGAGCTCGCGCGCTACGGCGCAGACGACGAGGATCTCGACGACGGCACCGTGACGCTCGCCGCCCGGCGCGGGCCGGCGAGCAGATGGGTCGGGTCGGTGCGGATGGCCCTGCGCATCACCGTCACCGCACGCCGATGAACTTGTGCGTCTGCAGCGAGAGCCGGAGCCGCGCCGGGTCGCGCTTCGCCGCCTCCACCGCGAGCGAGACGTTGGCCGGTTTGTTCCCCTCGGGCTGCAAGAACAGCCGCGTGGTCGCCGGGAACGCGCCGATCCACTCCTCGGGGACCCGGCCGTCCACGATGAGCTTCGCCTCGTTCGCGCGGCGCGCCATCTGCGGAGCGAGCCGTTCCTTCGGCGACACCGTGAGCCACACGTCGTCGGGCAGCTCGGCCGGCATCGTCCCGTTCGACTCGATGTGCACGCGCCGTCTGTCGGCGCGCAGCGCGGCGATCAGCGCGGGCGTCTCCCGCTGCGCGAGCGGCTCCCCGCCGGTGAGGATCACCATCGGGCAATCGCCGCCCGCCTCGCGCACGCGCGCGACGACGTCGTCGACGGAGCCGAAGAACTTCAGCGCGTAGTCGGTGTCGCAGAAATCGCAGCTCAGATTGCAGCCGGCGAGGCGGACGAAGACCGCGGGTGTCCCGGTCCACGTCCCCTCACCTTGCACGCTGTAGAAGATCTCCGCGAGCTGCAGCACCTAGTCGGTTCCCATCGTGCCATCGAAGGCGGATCGCCGGGAGGGCGAACGCGACGGGTTCGCGGAGCGCGAACCCACTATCCTTGGCGGCGTGCCGAGACGATCTGGACCTCGATCACCGAGTTCGCGGGGATCGTGACGTTCTGCCGGTTGTTCCGCGCGGCGAGGTATCCGCCGCCGGCGCCGATCAGACCGCCCATGTTCGTCCCGACCGCCTTGCCGAGGATGTTGCCGAGGATCATCCCGGCGACCGCGCCGCCCGCCTCCTTCGCGGCGTTGCTCTTCGTGACGACCTGCGCGCGCACGGTGCGCCCTTCGATCGCGTACCGGCGTCCCGAGGCCGTCCGCACGGCTGTCCACGTCAGGTAGACGCGGCCCGGAGTTCCCTGACCCGCTTTCTGGACGCCCGCCACGTGACCGAACATGCGCGCTCCCGCGATCCCGCCGCCGTGCACTTGCGACGCGCTGACGCGCTCGCCGACGTACGCGCTGCCCGAGTCGACCGTCTGATCGAGGTACCCGTACAGCTCCGTCCCGGGGGCGACCTGGGCCGACGCCGCGAGCGGCGTGAGGGCGAGGCCGACGGCCAGCAAGCTTGCGAAGTGACGTTTCATGGTGTGGAAAGCTCCTGTGGTTCGGGGTGCCGCCGACCCGTTACCCGGCGGCGGTCAAAGGGTCATCCTTTCGAAGAACGACACAGGCGCGCCGAGTCTCCCAAACGACGATCTCCGCGAGGGCCGGAAGCTCGGATGCTAATCGGTTCCAAATCCAGAGCGCGATGTGCTCGGCGGTCGGGTTCTCGATGAGCTCGTTCAGCGAGCGGTGGTCGAGCTCGGCCACGACGTGCTCTTTGACGACCCGCGTCACCGTGTCGAAGTCCTCGATCATCCCGGCGGCCGGTCCCTCGCTCCGCAGCGGGCCTTCCAGCGCGACGTCCAGCCGGTACGAGTGCCCGTGCAGGCGCGCGCACTTTCCCGGGTGATGCGGCAGCACGTGGGCGGCTTCGAACGTGAAGGACTTGCGGATTTGCACGGCCCAGGGTGTTCGCCGTGGAGACCAACCGGCACCGCCTCGTCACGCAGATCGTCGGCGCGCAGGTCGCGCCTCCGCTGGTGCTCTCGACGCTGTACGAAGTCGGCGCGGACGGCGTCCCGCGCATCCTGCCGAGCGTCGGCGGGATCGCCCTGAACGTCCGCGTCGGCGACTCCTGCTTCGCGTACGAGAGCGATCACATCGAGCCCGGAGTGAGCGCCCGGCATCCCGACGACAAGATCAACGCCTCGTTCTGCGTGTTCGCGTGCATCGGCAACGTCGCGACCGTCACGAGCGGCGAAGCGAAGGGCGCGCGCGGCGTCGTCACGGGGAAGCACGGCGGCGTCGAGCACGTGATGATCGACTTCCCGCCCGACACGATGGCGCAGATGCAGATCGGCGACGCGATCTCGGTGCGCGCCGTCGGCGTCGGGCTCGCGCTGACCGACGCGGGCGACGTGCGCGTGTTCAACTGCGATCCCGACCTGTTCGACCGGCTGCGCGTCGAGCGGGCCGGCGCGCGGCTGCGCGTCCCCGTCGCGCGCATCGTGCCGGCGCGCGTGATGGGCTCGGGCCTCGGGCGCAGCACGGTGGTTCGGGGCGACTACGACATCCAGTGCTTCGACCCGCCGACCGTGCGGGAATACGGACTCGACGCGCTGCGGCTCGGCGACCTCGTGGCGATCGTCGGCGCCGACAACACCTTCGGCCGGATCTACCGCGACGGCGCGGTGACGATCGCGAGCGTCTCGCACGGGCAGTCGTTCCTCGCCGGGCACGGTCCCGGCGTGACGACGCTCATGACGAGCGCGAGCGGCGCGCTCGAGCCGGTGCTCGACGACCGTGCGAACCTCGCGACGCTGCTCGAGCTGCGCTGATGCGGCGCGATCCGATCGCGCCGAGCGAACGCGCGGAGCCGGTCGTCGTCGTCGAGTACGACCCGGCGTGGGAGGGGACGTTCGCGCGAATGCGCGAGCGGGTCGCGTCGGCGCTCGGCGATCTGGCGGTCGGGATCGAGCACGTCGGGAGCACCGCCGTCCCCGGTCTCGCGGCGAAGCCGATCGTCGACGTCGACGTCGTGCTGCGCAGCGCCGCCGACGTGCCGGAAGCGATCGCGCGCCTCGCCGAGCTCGGCTACACGCATCTCGGCGATCTCGGCATCGCCGGGCGCGAGGCGTTCCGCGCGCCGGCCGAGCTGCCGCGCCACCATCTCTACGTCTGCGCCGTCGGGACCCCCGAACTGCGCGCCCATCTCGCCTTCCGCGATGCGCTCCGCGCCGATCCGCAGCTCGCCGAACGGTACGGCGCGCTCAAACGCGAACTCGCCGATCGCTACCGCGACGACCGGGACGCGTACGCCGAAGGGAAGAGCGCGTTCGTCCGCGCGGCGTTGCGCGGCGCCCCGCGCGACCGCCGGACGAGCCGCCGCTGAGCGGCGGCGCGCTCAGCGCTTCGCGCGCTTGACGTAGACGACGTCGGCGCGGTAGTCGAACCAGAGCTCGTAGGCGCGGAGCAGATCCGTCCCGAGCACGCCGTCGACGTCGTCGGTGCCGAGGTCGATGTTGGAGACGTCGGCCATCGCGTCGTGGGTGGCGAGCCCGCCCAGCTCGATGGTCGGCACGCGCGCCGCTTCGGCGTCCGCGAAGCCGCCCATCCCGCGCACGAACGTCTTGCTCGCGACGCGCTCCGGCGCGAAGTCGCCGCGCTCGGCGAACGCGGTCTCGAAGATCGTGCGGTTCGCGCCGGTGTCGAGCACGACGCGGCCGACCGTGTTGTCGACCCGCGCACGCACCGCCGGTGTCTTGTCGTCGAGGCTGACCGCGACGCTCGCCGTGTCGCCGGGCGCGCGGAACGACGCCGGCGCGATCGCCTCGGCGAAGCCCTTTTCGACGTCGAAGTGCACGACCGCGTCGGCGAAGAAGTCGAAGCCCAGCAGTCCGGCGACGTGCGTTCGCTCGTCGACGTGAAACGGCACCGTGACGACGCGTGCGACGACGTTGCGCATCCGCAGCGGGCCGATCGTCATCTGGGAGACGATCGTGCTCGACTCCGGGAACGAACCCAGCGTCGTCGCGACGTGCTGCCCGAAGCGCTCGAGGTGCTGCTGATCGACGATCGTGGGATCGACGACGATCCCGGCGGCGCCCGAGTCCAGCAGAAAGTCGTAGGCGCCGCGTCCGACGATTACGCGGACCACCGCAAGCCCGTTCGCGAAGCGGACCGGCAGGCGGATCGGCGCGCTGCCCGCCGGAAACTCGACGACGCGGCGTGACGGCGGGATCTCGACGTCGCGCAGATCGGGCGTCGTGTCGAGCGTGCGTGTCACCAGGGTCTGCTCGCGCTCGTTGCCGACCGAATCGACGGTGCGAATCCGCGACGGCTCGGGGACGCCTTCGACGAGCCGGTAGTCGTCGAAGCTCGTCACGAAGCGGCGCCGGCGCTCGACGTACTCCCGCCGGACCAGGTTCCCGCTGCGCTTCTCGACGTAGAGCCACTCGTGCCGCCCGCCCGGCGGGTTGACCTCGACCACGTACGCGTTGTACGGGACCGATTCGCCGACGAGCCGCACGTCGCGCTCGTCGTTCGTGTCGCGGAAGGCGTGATCGCTGATCGCGTCGCGCTGCTCGTGGACGCCCGGATACGTGAACACGATCCCGTTGCGGTTCTGCTCCCACCGCACGCCGCGAAAGACGCCGCGCTCGTACGTGAGCGGGCCCAGCTGGGTCGTCTCGCGCACGTCGGACCCCAGCCGGTTCACCCGATACGAGCCGACCGTCCCGTCTTGGAACAGCCGCCAGTCCTCCATGACCGTGGCGGCGCGCGTGAAGTCACGCTGGTGCGTGCGCTCGTAGAGCGCGCGCACGTGGGCGAGGGTGGAGCTCGTTCCGACCAGGCCGGCCGGCTCGTCGTCGACGGCGGCGAACGACGGCGCCGCCGTCGCCACGACGGCGAGCGCCGCGCCTGCCGCGATCGCGCCGAGACGAAAGCTCAAAGCGAGCCGGCGGGGCCCATCGCTTCGAGGCGCTTCTTGAGATCGAAGAGGAAGCCGCTGGCGACCGCGCCGTCGACGACGCGGTGGTCGAGCGACATGCAGACGTTCATCATCGAGCGGACGGCGATGGAGTCGTCGTCGCGCACGACCGGCCGCTTCACCACGGCCTCGGTCGTGACGATCCCCGTCTGTCCCGGCACGAGGATCGGCGCCGAGAGGATCGAGCCGTTCGCGCCGGTGTTGTTGACCGTGAACGTCCCGCCGGCGAGCTCGTCCGCGCCGAGCCGGCCGCGACGCGCCTTGTCGATGAGCGCGCCCGCGGCGAGCGCGAGGCCTTTGATCGAGAGCTGGTCGGCGTCGCGGATCACCGGGACGATGAGATTCCCCTCCGCGGCGATCGCGATCCCCACGTTCACTTCGCGGTGCACGCGGATCCCCTCGTCGGTGAAGCTGGCGTTCATCAGCGGGAATTTCGCGAGCGACTCGACCACGGCGCGGATGAAGAACGGCAGCAGCGTGAGCTTCGCGCCGTAGGCCTGCTCGAACGCGTCCTTCTCGCGCGTGCGCCATTTCCAGACGTTGGTGACGTCGACTTCGACCATCGTCCAGGCGTGCGGCGCGGTGTGCTTCGACTCGACCATCCGCTGCGCGATGATCTTGCGCGCCTGCGTGAGCGGGATCAGTTCGCCGGGACGCGCGTGCGCGTACGACGGCCGCGCGCCGCCGGGCGCGGGCGACGGCTGCGGGGACGGCGCGGGCGGCGCCGGCGGAGCGCCGGTCGCCGCAGCCGCCGGCGCGGGCGCCGTGTACTCGACGTTGTCGGCGGTGATGGTCGCCGCGACGCCGGCGCTCGGACCGGCCTTCGCCGCGGCGAGGATGTCGTTGGCGGTGATCCGGCCGTTGTCGCCGGTCCCGCGCACGCGCGCGAGGTCGATGCGGTGCTCGCGTGCGAGCCGGCGGACCGCCGGGGAGACCCGTGCGCCGCCCGGCGCCGTCGCCGGCGCGCCGTTCGCGCCCGCCCCGTTGGCCCCGGCGCCGTTCGAGGGCGCGGCGAAGGTCGGTCCGCCGAGCCCGACGTTTCCGCCGGGCACCGGCTCGTCGCTCGCCTGACGATTCGCTTCGTCGCGTCCGGACGGGCCGGCCGCCGCGGCGACCTGCTCGGACGGCGAGGCGCTTCCGTTCGGCGGCGGGGTCGCGGCGCCGACCTCGTCGATGATCGCGATCGGCGCCCCGGTCGGGACGGTCTCGCCTTCCTTGACGATGAGCTCGCGGATCACGCCGGTCACCGGCGCGGGCACCTCGGCGTTGACCTTGTCGGTCGAGACCTCGACGAACGCTTCGTACTTCTCGACGCTGTCGCCGGGCTTCTTGAGCCACTGCGCGACGGTCCCTTCGGTGACCGTCTCGCCCAGCTGCGGCATCGTAATCGTGGTCGGCATTCTAACGGCGCTCCGCCCCAGGCTGCGCGCCCCCCACGCATTGCGTGGGGCCCCCGGCCCGACCTCGCAACGACGTGATCGGAGTGGGACGATTCCTCGGTGCTCGGTCCATCACCATGCTCTCAAAACTTCGCCAGTTCGCGCATCGCCTCGACCATCTCGTCGGTCGAGATCATGAACTCTTCCTCGAGCGGGAGCGCGTACCCCATCGCCGGGACGTCGGGGCCGCACAGCCGGCGAATCGGCGCGTCCAGCTCGAAGAGCGCTTCCTCGGCGACCATCGCGCTGATCTCCGCGCCGATCCCGCCGAACTTGTTGTCTTCGTGGATGATGAGCAGCTTGCGCGTCTTGCGCACGCTTTCGAGGATCGTCGTCTTGTCCATCGGCCGGATCGAGCGAAGGTCGACGACTTCGACCGAGACGCCGTCCGCGTCGAGCCGGTTCGCGGCGTCGAGCGCCTGATGCAGGTTGTAGCCGTAGCTCACGACGGTGACGTCCGTGCCGGCCTTCTTCACGTCCGCCTTGCCGATCGGGATCGTGTAGTAGCCGCCCGGGACCTCGCCCTTGACGCTGCGGTACGTCTTCTTGTGCTCGAGGAAGAGAACCGGATCGGGGCACTCGATGGCGGCGTTCAGCAGGCCTTTGATGTCGGCCGGCGTCGAGGGCGCGAGAATCGTCAGCCCGGGGACGTGGTAGAACAGCGCCTCGATCGAGACCGAGTGCGAGAGCGCCCCGCGGACGCCGCCGCCGTACGGCGTGCGGATCACGAGCGGGCACGTGTAGTCGCCGTTCGAGCGATAGCGCGTCTTCGCCGCCTCGCCGACGATCTGGTTGAACGCGGGATAGATGAAGTCGGCGAACTGGATCTCGGCGATCGGCCGCAGTCCCTCCATCGCCATCCCGATCGCGACGCCGACGATCGAGGCTTCGGCGAGCGGCGTGTCGACGACGCGCTGCGGCCCGAACTCCTCGAGGAACCCCTTCGTGATGAGGAAGACGTTGCCGCGCGCGCCGACGTCTTCGCCCATGATCAGGACGCGGTCGTCGCGCTCCAGCGCGTCGTGGAGCGTCGAGCGCACGGCCTCGACATTGGTCATCACCGTCGTGCCGGACTGCTGCTGCGCCGTGGCGGTCATCGTCTGTCTCCTGGGGAGGGGCGGGTCGAAAGGCGCGCGGTCACGTGCGCCACGGCTCGTACGGGCCGTCGACCACGTTCTCGTAGAGCGACGCGGCGCTCGGGTACGGCTGCGCTTCGGCGGAATCGGTGGCGTCGTTGGTCTCGCGCAGGACGTCCTGGCGCAGCGCCTGGACCCGCGCCTCGTCGACGATCCCCGCCTCGATGAGCACCTGCTCGAAGCGCGGGACCGGATCGAGCTTGCGGCGCTCTTCGATGATCTCGCGCGAGCGGTAGGTGCGGTCGTCGTCGTCGGTCGAGTGCGACAGGAACCGATAGCACTTCGCCTCGACGATCGAGGGCCCGCCGCCGGTTCGCGCGCGCTCGAGCGCCTCGTGCATCGCCTTGTACGTCGCGATCGGATCGAAGCCGTCGCACACCACGCCGGGGATTCCGTAGCCGGGCGCCTTGTCGGCCACGTTGGCGACGCGCATCTGCATCGTCTGCGGCGTCGAGATGGCCCACTCGTTGTTCTCGCAAAGAAAGACGATGGGAAGCGCGTGAACCGCCGCGTAGTTCACCGACTCGTGCCACTCGCCTTGCGAGGTCGAGCCCTCGCCGGTCGTGCACAGGACGGCCCGCCCGCTCTCGTTGCGGTATTTGAACGCCGCTGCGATCCCGACCGCGTGCGTGCAGTGTCCCGCGATGATCGAGGAGATCGACGCGACGCCGAGGTCGTGGTTCGTGTAGTGGTTCGGGAATTGACGCCCGCCCGAGCGGTCGGTCGCGCGCGCGAACATCGAGGAGAGGATCTCGAAGGCCGACATCCCGACCCCGAGCGCGAGACCGAGGTCGCGGTAGTACGGAACCAGGACGTCGCGGCCGCGCGCGAAGGCCATCGCCGCGCCTGCCTGCACCGCTTCGTGTCCCTCGGAGCCGAGCGCGAAGGGGATCTTCCCTTGACGGTTCAGCTGGAAGCCGCGGTTGTCGAGCTGCCGCTGGAGCAGCATGTTCCGAAGCATCGCGACCAGCTGTTCGTCGGTCAAGCCGGCGCGGTCGAGCTCGCGCCCGCGCGCGGTCGAGGTTTTTGCCATCGAGTCGATCCCCAGGGAATGGAAACCCTCGATGGTCGGCGACGGGCGTCCCCGAATCCTGCGGGACCGATGTCCCCGCTCTCCGCCGCCTCCTTGCACCCGCGCGCGGTCGCCGCGTTCGTCCGCCGCGACTACGCGGAGGCGGAGGCGCTCCTGCTGCGGCTGCTCGCCGGGAACGCCGCGGATCGCGCGGCGCGCTTCAACCTCGGCAAGGTCTATGAGGTGACGGAGCGGTACGAGGCGGCGGCCGCCGCGTACGAGGCGATCGTCGCAAACACGCCCGACGACGTCGCGGCGCTGCTCCGGCTCGGGACCGTGCGCTACGTGCAGGACCGCTACGAAGACGCGGCCGCCGCGTTCGCCGACGCGCTGCGCGCGTCGCCGGGCGACGCGACGGCCGCGCTGAACCTCGGGATCGTCCTGAACGGGCTCGGGCGATGCGAGGCCGCGGCGCGCGTGCTGCGCGAAGCGGTCGACGCGCACCCCCAGCTGAGCGACGCGCGCTGCGCGCTGGCCGAGGCGCTGCGCGAGCTGCACCGCGACGGCGACGCGGAGGCGCAGGCGCGCGCCGTGCTCGAGCGCGATCCGGCGAACGTCGGCGCACAAGTAATCGTCGGACAGATCGCCTACGACCGCGGCGAGTTCGACGCGGCGGAGCGCGCGTTCGCGGCGGCGGCCGAAGCCGCCCCCGACCGCGCCGAGCCGCGGCTCAACCTGGGCGTGCTGCTGCACGGGTTGGGCCGCTACGACGAGGCGCTCGCGCACGCCGAAGCCGCCGTCGCGCTGGCGCCGGACGACCCGCTCGCGCACTTCGATCTCGGCCTGACGCTGCTGCTCGGCGAGCGGTACGAACGCGGCTTCGCGGAAGCCGAATGGCGGCTCCGCGACCCGCGCACGCGGGCGCAGCTCGCGCGCTTCGACGCGATCCCGCGCTGGGACGGCGCGGCGCTGAACGGCGGAACGCTGCTGGTCGCGCGCGAGCAGGGTTTGGGCGACTTCCTCCTCTGGGCGCGGCTGTTTCCCGAGCTGAAGCGGCGCAGCGGCGCGCACGTCGTGGTCGAAACGCCGCCCGCGCTCGGCCGGCTCGCGGACGCGCTTCCCGGCATCGACGGAGCGATCGCGTTCGCCGGCGACCCGCCGTCCGCGGGAGCCCGGTTCGACGCGTGGCTTCCGGTGTGCAGCCTCCCGCACGCGCTCGGCGTGCGAGAGCCGGTCGCGCCCGCGCAGCCCTACCTGCGGGCCGGCGCGGCCGCCACCGCGCGGTTCGGCGCGCGCTTCGCGCCGGCGCCCGGGGAGCTGCGCATCGGCATCGCGTGGGCGGGCGATCCGGCGCATCTGCTCGACCGTTTTCGTTCGTGCGCGCTCGAAGACTTCGCCGCGCTCGCGGGCGTCCCGAACGTCCGCTGGTTCAGCCTGCAGAAAGGTCCGCGCGAAGACGAGGCGCTGCACCCGCCGCCGGGAGTGGACCTCGTCGCGCTCGGGCCCGAGCTGGTCGACCTCGACGACACCGCCGCCGCGATCGCCGCGCTGGACCTCGTCATCGCGGTCGACACGTCGGTGGTGCATCTCGCCGGCGCGCTGGGCCGCCCGGTCTGGATGCTCCACGGGTTCGGAAACTACTGGCTCTGGGGGCTGCGGCGCGCCGATTCGCCGTGGTATCCGTCGCTGCGCATCTTCCGCCAGCGCCGGGCCGGCGTCTGGAGCGACGTCTTCGCCGACGTCCGCACCGCGCTCGAGGCGTTCGCATCGACACGCGACGCGAACGCGATTTGAATTCGCGCGCCGTGGGAAACTCTCTCCACAGCACGCTCGGCTCGCCGGGCGACCAGGAGGGTTTCGAACCGATGGCAGCAGCGAAGAGATCCGGCGCGAAAAAGAGCGCCGCAAAGAAGAGCGCCTCGAAAAAGAGCGCCGCGAAGAAGAGCGCCTCGAAGAAGAGCGCCGCGAAGAAGAGCACCGCGCGCAAGACGACGGCGCGCGCGAGCACGAGCCGCGCGACGACCTCGCGCAAGAGCTCCACGCGGAAGGCCGCGGGCGGTGAAAGCTCGGGCGGGCGGAAGAAGAGCCTGGCCGGGACCGCGCGCAAAGCGGCGACCTCGGCGGTGAAGAAAGCCGGCTCGACGGCGAAGAAGGCGACGCGCGCGGCGCGCAAGGTCGGCGCGATCTTGGAAAAGACGGGCGAAGTGCTCGTCGCCGGCGCGCAGATGGCGGAGTCGATGGCGACCCCCGGCCGGCGCGGCCGGAAGAAATCGTCGGCGCCGGGCGGCGCGGGCGGGGCGGGCGCGTAGCCTCAGCGGCGCGGTTTCGTCCGTCGGGACGAGACCGCGCCGTTCGTCCACGCGCCCCCGGTGAGGCCGCAGCGGACGCTAGGCGGTGACGATCTTCGCGGCGTCCTCGAGGCCGAGCTGGCGGATCGACTCCTCCCGCATCTTGTACTTTTGAACTTTGCCGCTGACCGTCATCGGCCAGCCATCGACGAAGCGCACGTATCGCGGGATCTTGTAATGCGCGATCTTCCCGCGGCAGTATTCGCGCAGCTCCTCGGCGCTCGTCTCGGCCCCCTCGTGCAGGATCACCCAGGCGCACAGCTCCTCGCCGTAGCGCTCGTCGGGAACGCCGATGACCTGCACGTCCTTGACGGCCGGATGCGTGTACAAGAACTCTTCGATCTCGCGGGGGTAGACGTTCTCGCCCCCGCGGATCACCATGTCCTTGATCCGGCCGCTGATGTTCAGGTAACCGTCGTCGTCCATCGTCGCGATGTCGCCGGTGTGCATGTAGCGGCCGGCGTCGATCGCCAGCGCGGTCGCCTCGGGGTTGTTCCAGTAACCGAGCATCACGCAGTAGCCTCGCGTACACAGCTCGCCCGGCGTGTTGCGCGGGACGACGCGGCCGTCGGCATCGACGATCTTCACCTCGACGTGCGGGTGGACGCGGCCCACCGTCGCCGTGCGTTTCTCGAGCGGATCGTCGGTCATCGTCTGCGTGGACACCGGAGACGTCTCCGTCATCCCGTAGCAGATCGTCACCTCCGGCATGTGCATCTCGCTCTGGACGCGCTTCATGACTTCGACCGGACACGGTGACCCGGCCATGATCCCCGTCCGCAGCGACGAGAGGTCGTACGACGCGAAGTCGGCCAGGGCGAGCTCGGCGATGAACATCGTCGGAACGCCGTACAGCGAGGTGCAGCGTTCCTGAACCACCGCCTGGAGCGTGAGCGCCGGGTCGAACGTCCAGTTCGGGATCACGATCGTCGCGCCGTGCGTCGTGCAGGCGAGGTTCCCGAGCACCATCCCGAAGCAGTGGTAGAACGGAACCGGGATGCAGACGCGGTCGCGCTCGCCGTAGCGGCACCCTTCGCCGATGAAGAAGCCGTTGTTGACGATGTTGTGATGCGAGAGCGTCGCGCCTTTCGGGAAGCCGGTGGTTCCCGACGTGTATTGAATGTTGATCGGCTCGTCGAACTGACAGCGTGCGCGCCGCTCGGCGTACGTCGAGGCATCGCAGCCGGCGGCGCCGGCGACGAAGGCGTCCCACGCGGTCTCGCCCGGGCCGGGCCGTTCGTCGCCGACGACGATGACCTCGCGCAGCTCGTCCAAGCCCGCGCGAACCTCGCGCACCATCGCCAGATATTCGCTGGTCTTGTAGCGGTCGAGCGTCACGAGCACCGCGATCCCGCTCTGCCGCAGCGCGTACTCGAGCTCGGAGAGCCGGTAGGCCGGGTTGACGTTGACGAGGATCGCGCCGATCTTCGCCGTCGCGTACTGGACGAGCACCCACTCGATGCAGTTGGGGGCCCAGATGCCGACGCGCTCGCCGTGCGCGACGCCCGCGGCGACGAAGGCCTTCGCGATCCGGTCGGTCTCAGCGACCAGCTCCGCGTACGACAGCCGGCGGCTCTGATGGACCGAGACGACCGCGTCGTTCCCAGGGAACTGCGCGGCGATCCGGTCGAGGTTGTCGCCGATCGTCTCCCCGATGAGCGGCACGCCGCTCGCGCCGAACGCGTAGCTCGACTGTGCCATCCCGATCCTCCCGTTCGCGAAACGCGTGAGCGACGTTCCGACGGCCGCCGCGCCGGTCCCTCGGTGGTTGCTTCGTCCCACGCTCCCGGGACGAACGTCCCTCACGCGTGGCACGGCGGGGGACGACGCGAGGGACGGCCGGGCACCCGGTCAGGCCGACCAACGTCCCTGGCAGATCGCCGGGAGAAACCGGTACGCTGGACGCGGGGGACCCGCGACCCGGAGATCCGTATGTTCTTCTCGTCTCTTTCCGCGTGCGTGCGGCCGAGCGCCGTCGCGCGCGCGCTCGCCGCGTTCACGCTGGCCGCGCTCGCCGCGTGTTCCGGCGGACGGGGCACGACCTCCGTGCCGATTCCGGCCGCTCCGCCGCCGGCTCACGACGGCACGGCGTCCGTCGTGTTCACGATGCACTGGAACGCGAAGCCGCCGTCGGCGGCGCTGCGCTCGCCGAAGTACATCGGTTCGGCGCTCAGCATCGCGGTGACGGTCAACGGCGGGACGCCCCAGTACCTGAACTCGCCGGTGACGACGATGACGCTCGACGCCCCCGTCGGTACGGACACCTTCGCGTTCACGACGTACGACGAGCCGAACGGCAACGGCAACGTGATCGGCAAGGCGTCCGTCACGAAAGCGATCGTGCTCGGCAAGGCCAACACCGTCTCCGCCGCCCTCGAGGGCGTGGTGGCGTCGTTCGCGATCGCGCTCTCGAAGGCGAACCCGAACGCGGGCGTCCCCGCGACCGTGCAGGTCGAGGTGAACGTCTTCGACGCCGACGGCAACGTGATCGCGGGAAGCTCAGCGAACTACTCGCAGCCCATCGCGCTCTCGATCTCCGATCCGCAGAAGTCCGGAACGCTCTCGCTGTCGCGCACGACCGTCGCGTCACGCGCGCAGATCGCGACGATGACGTACAACGGCGGAACCTTGTGGTCGGCCGACGTCGTCGGAACGGCGAGCGGGCTGCCCGAGTCGAGGGCGACGTTCGCGCCGACGCCGACGTTCTACCAATTCTCGATACCGGTCTCGACCAACCGGCCGCAATGGATCGCGGCCGGTTCCGACGGGAACATGTGGTTCACCGAGAATCCCGGCAGCAAGGTCGCGCGCATCACGCCGGCCGGCGTGGTGACCGAGTTTACGATTCCGACGGCGAACGCGCAGCCGCAGAAGATCATCGGCGCGTCCGACGGGAACCTTTGGTTCACCGAGTTCACGACCACGCCGTCGTCGACGAGCAAGATCGCGAGGGTCACGACGACGGGCACGTTCACGGAGTTCTCGACGCTGTACGCGCCGCCGCCGCCCGACAATCCGCTCGGACTCGTCGATCGCAAGGACGGCAACATCTGGTACGTCGCGGAGGGCAGCAGTCGTGTAGGCTTCCAGAGCGTCGGCGGCGGCACCGCGGGCGAAACCAGCATCCCGACGGCGAACGCGTCCCCGTTCGACATCGCGACCGCGCCCGACAACAACCTGTACTATACCGAGGTTGGGACCGACAAGATCGGGCGCATCACGAATCTGTTCACCGCGCAGAGCGAGATCTCGCTGGTTACGGGAACCACGCCGGAGTCCATCGTCCGAGGCCCGGACGGCAACCTCTGGTTCACGGAGTTCGGGCGCAGCAGCATCGGGAGACTGTCGCCCTCGTCGTTTTCGGTCACGGGCGAGTTTCCGACGCTGACGCCGAACGCCCAGCCGACGGGGATCGTGGTCGGCGCCGACGGCGCGCTGTGGTTCACCGAGAACGGGCTCGACCGCATCGGACGGATCACGACGGGCGGGACGGTGACGGAATACGCGTCGCCCGTGACGGGGCTGGGTCTGCGCGGCATCGCGGTCGCGCCGGACGGCTCGCTGTGGTTCTGCGAGCCGGGTACCGCCTCGAACCCCGGCCGTATCGGAAAGCTGGTGTACTGATGCGCGGCGTGCGCGGAGGAGGATCGATGCAGCACATTCGCCGGGGCATCGCGTTCGCGACCGTGGCCGCCGCGATCGCCGTCGGAGGCTGCGGCGGCGGCGGAGGGGGCGGATTGGTCCCCGCCGGGCCGACGGATCGGGGCGGAGGCGGCGTCTCCGGAGTCCAGGCTGCGCCGACCCCGACGCCGACGCCGACGCCTGGCCCCCTGACGCTCAGCACGACCAGCATGCAGTTCACCGCCGTCGGCCAGGCGCAGAGCGTGACGATCACCGAGCCGGGATTCTACGGCAGCTTCGCCGTCGCGAGCGCGAGCGGACACTCGTGCCAGAACGTCGTGGCGGCGTCGGCGTCGACGTTCCCCGGGCCGGACTCGACGATCGCGATCACCGCGACCGGCGCGGGCAACTGCGTGCTGCAGTTCAACGACGCGTACGCGCAGCGCGTCTATCTCACGATCTATGTCACGACGACGACGGGCACGGTGACCTAGCGAGCGGCGCGGTCGCCGCCGCGCAGGAGCGGCCGAGGCTCGGGCGGCGAAGGGGCGCGGGTCCATGACTGCGATCGCGACCCCTCACGACGAGCTCGTGGCCGTCCGCCGGCGGCTCCACGCCGAGCCCGAGCTTTCGATGGTCGAGCACGGCACCGCGGCGTTCGTGGCGGCCGAGCTCGGCAAGCTCGGCCTCGACGAGATCCGCACCGGCGTAGGGGAGACGGGCGTCCTCGGGACGCTGCGCGGCCGCAAGCCGGGTCCGGTCACACTGCTTCGAGCGGACATGGATGCGCTCCCGATCGTCGAGCTGAACGAGGTGCCGTACCGCTCGACGCGCGCCGGCGTCATGCACGCCTGCGGGCACGACGGGCACGTTTCGATCCTGCTGCACGCGGCGCGGACGCTCGCGGCCCGCCGCGACGAGGTGCCCGGCACGCTGGTCTTCTGCTTTCAGCCCGGTGAAGAAGGCTACGCGGGCGCGAAGAAGATGATCGCGGACGGCGCGCTCGAGAACCCGCACGTCGACCGCACGTTCGCGCTGCACCTCTACAGCGGGCTGGACGTCGGGAAGATCGGCGTGCGCGACGGTGCGTTCTTCGCCTCGGCCGACGAGTACGACCTCACGATCCGCGGCAAAGGCGGGCACGGGGCGATGCCGCAGCTCGCCGTCGACCCGATCGCCGCCGGCGCATACGTCGTCGCGACGCTGCAGACGATCGTCTCGCGCGAGGTCGCGCCGAGGGATCCCGCGGTCGTGACCGTCGGCCAGTTCGTGAGCGGGACGACGTTCAACGTGATCCCCGACGAAGCGAAGATGAAGGGAACCGTCCGGGCGTTCGACGCCGCCGTGCGCGCCTCGATGCCCGAGCGGATGGAGCGGATTCTGCGTGGGCTTGGCGAGGCGATGCGCTTCGAGTACGACTTCGTCTATCACTGGTCGTATCCGCCGACGGTGAACGCGCGCGAGATCAACGACGTCGTGCGCGAGGTCGGACGCCGCGAGCTGGGCGTGGAGAACGTGGTCGAGCACGACATCGTCATGTGGGCCGAGGACATGTCGTTCATGCAGGAGGAGCGGCCGGGCGCGTACTTCATCGTCGGCTCGCGCGGCGGCGGCGAAAGCGCGTTCCCGCACCACAACGCCCGCTTCGACATCGACGAGCGCGCGCTCGATGTGGGCTATCGGATGATGGTCGCGCTCGGCCTGCGCGGCTGATCGGCGTCCCCAGCGCGATCCCAAGCCCGGCCCGAACCGTTCCCAGCGGGCGGGCGTACATTCGGTAGCGTCTCGACAAGGAGTGACCGTGTACGCACCCCGTCCGCAGCCCGTCTCCTCCCCGGTCGTCGTCCGGCTCATCGGCATCCTCGACGCGAGCCTGGTCGACGCGTTCGTCACCCTCGAGCGTGGCCTCGTCGGCCGCCGCGGTGCCGTCATGCTCGTGGACGTTCGTGACTTGCAGGTGATCGGCGCGAGCGACGCCGACGCGCTGGCGCGCGCGATCGCCGTGGCACGCGCGGCCGGCCGGGACGTTCGCATCGACGCGCGCGGGATCACGTGGCGCCGCGCGCTGCGGAAAACGGGTTGCGCGCCGGCGCCGATCGACGCGGAGCTTCGTTCCACGGCGGCGCGCACGGTGATCCTGGCCCACAGCGGAAAGCGCAAACCCACGTAGCGGGACGTTCGCCGTTTCGCCGTTTGTCGAATGACAACGGGTGCCGTTGGGCCGTACGGTGGACGTTCCGATGCGGCACGACGACGAGCACGACGCATGCGGGGTCGGGTTCCTCGCCGACCTCTCCAACCGGGCATCCCATGAGATCGTACGGCTCGCGCTGAGCGCGGTCGGTGCGATGGAGCACCGCGGCGCGCGCGCCGCCGACGGACGGACCGGCGACGGCGCGGGTATCCTCCTCGAGACGCCGCGCGCGCTCTTCCAGCGCGAGCTCGCGGCCGCGCACGTCCGCGTCCCCGAGCAGCACCTCGCCGCGGTGTGCGTGTTCCTCCCGCGCGACGAAGGCCTCGCCGCGGCGATGCGTGCCAAGATCGAACGCGCGATCCGCGGCGAGAGCGTCGCACCGATGCGCTGGCGCGTGCCGCCGGTCGACCCGTCCGTCCTAGGCGCGCAATCGGCCGCGAGCGCGCCCTCGTACGAGCAGCTTCTCGTCGACGTCGGCCCGGGAAACGCGCGCGAGCGGATGCGCTCGGTACGCCGCGCGGTGATTCGCACGCTGCGCGCGGAGGGCGAAGCCGCGACGCTGGTCAGCGCTTCGCCGCAGACGGTCGTGTACAAGGGTCTGCTCAGCTCGAGCGAGCTGGGCGCGTACTTCGCCGATCTCGTCGATCCCGCGTGCGCGTCGCGCTTCGCCGTGTTCCATCAACGCTTCAGCACGAACACCGCGCCGAGCTGGCGGCTCGTGCAGCCGTTCGGGCTCGTCGCGCACAACGGCGAGATCGACACGATCACCGGGAACCGCGCGTGGATGCGCGCGCGCGGCATCGTCTCGCCGCTCGGCGCGAGCGACTCGCTGGAGTTCAACGTCGCGCTCGACGCGATGATCGGCGCCGGCTATCGCGTCGACGAGGCCGTCGACCTGATGCTCTCGCCGGCCGTCGACGACGACGACCGGCTCCGCGCGTACTACGATGCGCACATCCCGACCGTCGAGCCGTGGGACGGTCCGGCGGCGATCGTCTTCGCCGACGGCGACCGCGTCGGCGCGGCGCTCGACCGGAGCGGGTTTCGGCCGCTGCGGTGGTGCCGGACCGCGTCCGGGAAGGTTCTCGCCGCTTCGGAGACCGGCGTCGTGGACTTCGGCGACGACCCGATCGTCGAGCGCGGACGCCTCGGTCCGGGGCAGCGGCTCGTGGTGCGCTTCGCGACCGGCGAGCTCATTCGTCCGGACGCATTCCGGGCGCTGCGGCGTGAGAACGCCGACTTCCGCGCGACGGTCGCGTCGTGGCGCTTCGAGCCGCCGGTCGCGGCGATGGCGCGCGCCGGCGACGCCGAGTCGCTGCGCGCCGATCTCGTGCGCTTCGGCTACACGAAGGACGAGCTGGCCGGCGTCGTGCAGCCGCTCGCCGCGGGGAGCGAGCCGGTGTGGTCGATGGGCGACGATGCCGCGCTGCCGTTCCTCGAGCGCCGGATGCCGGTGACGGAATATTTGCGCCAGCGCTTCGCGCAGGTGACGAACCCGCCGATCGACGCGCTGCGCGAAGGGTTCGTGTTCGACGTGCGCGCCTGGGTCGGAAGCGGCGAGACGAACGGCGACGTCCCCGCCAACGGCGCGATCGTCGGCGTCGAGAGCGCGCTCCTCGACGAGCTGGCCTTCGACGCGCTCTCGTTCGACGCGCGGCTCGTGATGGAACGGATCGCCCTGGACTGCGGGAGCGGCGGCCTCGCGGAGCGCCTCGAGCAGATCGCCGGCGAGGCGGAGCGGCGCGTTCGCGAAGGCGCCACGTATCTGGTGCTCGACGATCGTGCCGCGGCGCTCCCGGTCCCCGCGGTGCTCGCGGTCGGCGCGGTGCACCAGCGGCTCACCGAGACCGGCCTGCGGATGCAGGCGTCGATCGCGGCCTGCGACGGCTTCGCGCGCGACGCGCACGGCTGCGCCGCGCTGATCGCGGTCGGGGCGAACGTCGTCACGCCGTGGCTCGCCGCGCGCACGGCGATTGCTGAAACCGGGTCGGACGCCGCGTTCTTCGACGCGCTGCGCGGCGGCCTGGTGAAGATCCTCGCCAAGCTCGGGATCTGCACGCTGCGCTCGTACGTGGGCGCGCAGACGTTCGAGTCGCTCGGCCTCAAGCGCGAGATCGTCGACCGCTGCTTCCCGGGGATGGCGGCGCACGTCCCGGCGCTCGGCTTCGCCGAGATCGAGGACGATCTGCGCGCGTGGCAGACGCTGGCGGCGAGCGGCGCCGAGCCGCCGCAGCGCGGGATGTTCCGCTTTCGCCGCGACGGCGTGCGCCACGCCTTCGACCCGCCGCTGCTCAAAGGCTTGCGCAAGACGATCGTCGCGCGCGACGAGGCGGCGTTCTTCGCGCTCTCCGACGCGCTCGAAGCGCGTGAGGCCATCGCGCTGCGCGATCTGGTCGAGCCGGTCGCGATCGGCGATCCGATCGCGATCGACGACGTCGAGCCGGAAGGGAGCATCCTCGCGCGATTCGTCACCGCGGCGATGTCGCTCGGCGCGCTCGGCCCCGAGGCGCACGAAGCGGTCGCGCTCGGCGCGCGGCTCGCCGGCGCGCGCAGCAACGGCGGAGAGGGCGGCGAAGATCCCGCACGCACGCCGAACGCGATCAAGCAGGTGGCCTCCGCGCGCTTCGGCGTCTCCGAATCGTACCTTGCGACCGCCGAAGAGCTGGAGATCAAGATCGCGCAGGGCGCGAAGCCCGGCGAAGGCGGACAAATCCCCGGGTTCAAGGTCACCGCCGAAATCGCCGCGCTGCGCGGGGCCGCGCCCGGGCAGCAGCTGGTCTCGCCGCCCCCGCATCACGACATCTATTCGATCGAAGATCTCGCGCAGCTGATCTACGATCTGCGCCGCGCCAATCCGAAGGCCAAGATCGCGGTGAAGCTCGTCGCGCAGTCCGGGATCGGGTACGTCGCGAGCGGCGTAGCGAAAGCGCGCGCCGACGTCGTGCACGTCGCCGGCCACGACGGCGGCACCGGCGCCTCGCCGCTCGGCTCGATCAAGCACGCCGGGCTGCCGTGGGAACTGGGGCTCATCGAGACGCATCACACGCTGACCGCGAACGGATTGCGCGGCCGCGTGAAGCTGCGCGTCGACGGCGGGTTCAAGAGCGGGCGCGACGTCGTGCTCGCCGCCATGCTCGGCGCGGACATGTTCGGCTTCGGAAGCGCGCTTCTCGTCGCGCTAGGCTGCATCTACGCGCGCCAATGCCATCAGAACACGTGCCCGGTCGGGATCGCGACGCAGGACGCGGCGCTGCGCGGAAAGTTTCCCGGCACGGCGGAGGACGCGGCGACGTTCCTGCGTTTCGTCGCGCGCGACGTGCGGCGCCGTCTCGCCGCGCTCGGCGCGCGATCGCTCGAAGAGATCCGCGGCCGCGGCGATCTCGTGCGTCCGCGTTACGAGCGTGCCGCCGGGATCGACCTCGACGAGGTGCTCCGGCTTCCGGAGGCGCGCGCGCCGTTCGACGTCGCGCGCGACGACGTCTCGCACGTCGACGACGAGGCGGTTCCGGGCGGGACGCAGCGGATCGGCCCGGCGGATCGGGCGGTCGGCGCGCGGCTGTCGTACGACGCGGTCATCCGCGCGGCGCGCGGCGACATCGTGGTGCCGGCGACGTATCGCTACGCCGGCAGCGCCGGGCAAAGCTTCGGCGCATTCCTCGCCGCGCCGCTGACACTGGTGCTCGACGGCGACGCGAACGACGGCGTCGGAAAAGGGATGAGCGGCGGAACGCTGGTCGTCCGCGGCCCCGGCCGTGAAGGCGAGCCGGCGATCGGGAACGCGTGCTTCTACGGCGCGCGCGGCGGCGAAGCGTTCGTGCGCGGAGCGGCCGGCGAACGCCTCGCCGTGCGCAACAGCGGCGCCACGCTGGTCGTCGAAGGCGCGGGCGACCACGCCTGCGAGTACATGACGAAGGGCACCGTCGTCATCCTCGGCGCGACGGGCCGCAACCTCGCGAGCGGGATGACCGGCGGCGAGCTCTTCGTCGCCCGCCGGCACGCGACGCGCCTGGGTCCGACGCCGCTCGTCCCGCACGAGCTGGACCCCGCGGAACGCGCGCGCCTCCGCTCGCTCGTGGAACGCCATTCGGCTCACACCCGCTCACCGTTCGCCGAACGCCTCCTGCTCGAACCCGGCGGGCTCGACGACTTCGTCCGCCTCGCCGTCCCCGTCGCGGAACGCGCGGAGCTCGCAACCGTGCGCGCTTAGCGCGACGCCCTCGTTGCGGTTCGCCGCCGCGGCGGATGGACGCCGAACGCCCGCCGCGAACGCACCGGTGTGGAGATCACCGATCCCAAAGCGCTTGCGGCGAAACGCTGGTTCGGGTACGGGCGTTGGAGCGCACCGTACTGGTTCATCGGCAAAGAGCCCGGCGGCGCCGACGAGCCGGAACAGTACGCGTCGTGGCTGCGGCTCGGCGGCGACGAGCTCATCGACTGCCGGGCTCACGATCTGGACTGCTCCGCCGACGGTCGAACCGGCATGTGGCACGGAAGTCCCGTCCCGAAGCTTCAGTCGACGTGGCGGGCGCTCATCGCGACCGTTCTCGGCTACGAAGGCGCCGGGTCGTACGACGCGGCATCGGTGCGCCGGTACCAAGACGAACGCTGGGGACGAAGCGACGGCGATACCGCCGTTATCGAGCTGTCCGCCGTCGCGGCGCCTTCGGTCGGCGATGCCGAAGCGCTGCGTCTGACGAATCTGCCGGATCGCATCGCGCTGCTGCGGACGCGAATCGCGGAGAACCGTCCGAAGTTCGTCGTGTTCTACGGGCTGGGAAACGATCCGGTTCACGGCGTCCCGTACCTGACGCATTGGAGCGAGATCGCGCAGCGTCCGCTCGCCGACGACGAGCCGGTCGTCGTGAACGGAACGGCGTACGTCGCGGAACGGCACCCCACCGCATTCGGAACCACGAACGCGCACTGGATCGAGCTCGGCCGGCGGCTCCGCGCCATCACCTGAGGACGATCCGGGAACTGTCCGCGTCGGACGCTTCCCGAACGTCGGCGCGACGTTCGCCCGCGCCGCGTCTTGGGCCGGCGCGGAAGAACGCCGGCCTGTCCCGGCCGCTCGGCGCTCGTCGCGGCCCCCGGACGCGGAAAGGCTAGCCCGTCGGGGGGCGGCCGCTGCCCGAGTCGGGGCCTTGGGGCGGTTTCTGCTGGTTGGCCGCGTTGACCGCGCTCATCGCTGCGTCGGCCGTCTTGCGGGCTTGGTCGGCGAAGATCGAGAGATGTTGGCTCGCTTGAGCGGTTCCCGCTTCGAGCACGGTCTTGCCGGTCTGGATCATCGTCCCGGCGTGCTGCATGGCGGCGTTGTACTGCGCCTGGGCGGCGGCCGTCACGGCAGGCGTCTGCTCGACCAGAGTCTTCTGCAACTCCTGCGCCTTCGCGACGGCGTCGGCGACGAGCGGCTGGGCCTGCTCGGCGCCCTTGTGCATCGCGTCCGTGGCGATCTGCTGGAGCTGCTTCGCCTGCTCCATCGCCCGGTTGAAGAAATCCATGCGGCTTTCGCCTCCTATCGCGGGTCGCCGCCGTGGACGGTCAGCACCCAGCGCAGCGCGCGTGCGTATTGGTCGAGCTCGCGGACCGTCCGGCGCAGCCGGCGGAACGCGGTCCCGGTCCGTTGTTCCGTATCCGCCGAGGCCTCGGCCTGTTTCACGTAGCGGACGATCGCCGCGAGCTGCGTCTCGGCCCGGTCCCACCGCTCGCGCAGCGTCGACTCCGACGCGTCCGGCAGGCGGTCCAGGACGGGCGGCGGCGGCGCGCCGGCGTGCGCCAGGGTGAACTCCAGCCGTGCCAGGGTGTACTCACTCGTCGCGCCGATGAAGCTCGCGAGCAGGTTGACGAGGCGCGGGTTCACGGCGACCCGAGCCACGTCGTAGCGGGATCGCGGCGCCGCGCGCTAATCTGATGAATCGTGGCCGAACGTCGATACGTCATCGTGGGGAACGGGTTCGCAGGAACGACCTGCGCGGAGCAGCTGCGCAAGGCCGATCCGGCTTGCTCGATCGTGCTCTTCGCCGACGAGCCGTATTGTCTCTACAACCGCATCGCGCTTCCGCCGTTGCTGCGCAAGCAGGTGACCGAGCAGAAGGTGATCATGCGCGACGTCGCGTGGCACGAGAAGAACCGCATCGACCTGCGGCTTTCGACGCGCGTCGAGAAGCTCGACGTCGATGGGAAGACGGTGACCGCGGCCGGGCGCGAAGAGCCGTACGACGCGCTGCTGCTCGCCACCGGCGGGCGTCCGAACCCGTCGTCCGCGCCGGGGGCGGCCGGCGCGGGCAACGTCTTCAATTTTCAATACCTCGACGACACGAAGGCGATCTCGCACGCGCTCGAGACCGCGAAGGTCGCGGTGTCGGTAGGCGGCTCGTTCATCGCCTACGAGCTGGCCGAAGCCTTCGTCTCGCGCGGCGTGCAGACGCACTGGCTCATCCGCGGACCGCGCTTTTTGCGCCGCATGCTCGACGAAGCCGCCGGCGAGCTGCTGCACGACGCCGCGCGCGCCGACGGCGTGGCGCTGCACTTCGGCGAGGAGCTGCGCGAGTGCGTGCGCGACAACGGCGTCGTGCGCACGATCGTCACGACGAGCGGCGAGACCATCGACGCCGACGTCGTCGGCATCGGGCTCGGGCTGACGATCAACGCGGAGCTGTGCGAGGGGACGCCGATCAAGACGCGGACCGGGATCGTCACCGACCAGCATCTCGAAACCGACGTCCCCGGCGTGTTCTCGGCGGGCGACTGCGCCGAGTTCTACGACCCGATCGCCGAGCAGCATTATCGCATGGGGACGTGGAACAGCGCCGGCGCGCACGGCAAGCTCGCCGCGCACAACATGGCGGCCTACGCGAACGGCGGCGAGCGCAAGCAGTTCGACACCGTCCCGGAGTACAGCTCGCTGGTCTTCAGCGGCCAGACGATCACGCAGTTCGGCCTCTCGCCCGAATATCGAAGCGACATCGAGACCGAGATGCACGTCGACCGCGACAAAGGCTGGTACCGCGCGCTCTATTTCCTCGACGACCGCTTCGTCGGCGCGACCCTCATCGGCAAGGGAAACCGCGCCGGCAAGCGCCGCTACCTCGAAGCGATCAAGACGAAAGCCCGCTTCCCGAAGAGCGAGCGCCGCGCGCTGCTGGAGTGGACGGCGGAGTAGCGCCTCAGCTCGTCGCGTCGATCGCCGGGCGCAAATCGTTGTTCTCTTCGATTCGCAGCATGCGGACGTCGCGAGCGGACGCGGCGAACCACGGCAGCTCGCGCGTCAAGCGTTGGACGGCCAGCACGAACGAGACGGCGTCGACACGTTCGGGGCGGCCGAAGTTCACGTTGCCCTGCTGCCACGCGAAGCCCTCCGCCGCGAGGATCCCGCGGATCTCGGCGTAGGCGTGACGCCACGACGGCGAGCCGTACGTGCGCTGCAGCGTGTCGGTGTCCAAGTCGAACGCGATCGCGTACATCCGTGCGGCTCCCGTGGGCGGCGGCGTCGGGAGGTCCGCCACCGCGGCTCCCGATGCGCTATCCCACATCGGCGGTGTCGCGCAAGGGGTACAGCGTGCGAAGCGCGCTGTGGTCGCGGTCGCCGTCGCCGCGGGCGATGAGCGCATCGAACCGTTCCCGCACGAGCTTCGCCGCGGCGAGCTCCATGCCGTTCGTTTCGCCCGCGCTCACCGCGATGTTCATGTCCTTGCGGTGCAGCCGCGACTTGAAGCCGGGGTTGAATGCGCGGTCGATCATGCGCTGGCCGTGCACTTCGAGGATCTTGCTCTGCGCGAAGCCGCCGAGGAGCGCCGCGCGGACTTTGGCGGGATCGACGCCTTCGGCTTCGGCGAGCGCGAGCGCTTCGGCGACGGCTTCGATGGTCACGCCGACCACGATCTGATTGCAGGCCTTCGTCACCTGGCCGGCGCCGAGCTCGCCGACGTGGACGATGTTCTTTCCGAGCGTTTCGAAGATCGGCTGCGCACGTGCGACGTCGGCGTCGGCGCCGCCGATCATGATCGAGAGCGCTCCGTCGACGGCGCCTTTCTCACCGCCGCTGACCGGCGCGTCGAGAGAGCGGACGCCCTTCTTCGCGAGCTCGGCGGCGACGCGCTTCGTCGTCGCGGGCGCGATCGTGCTCATGTCGATCCACAGCGATCCGGATCGCAGCCCCGCCGCCGCGCCGTCGGCGCCGAGCATCACGCTCTCCACGTCCGGCGAGTCGGGCAGCATGGTGATCAGGACGTCGCTGCGCTCGGCGACGTCCTGCGGCGAGCTGCCCGGCTGCGCACCGGCGGCGACGACCTCGTCGACGGCCCCGCGCGAGCGGTTCAGCGCGATGACCGGATAGCCGGCGGCGAGGAGGTTCTTCGCCATCGGCTTGCCCATGATCCCGAGGCCGATGAAGCCGATCGTCGGTTGCGTGCTCATGCGGCCAGCTTTGCTTGACGGGGGCCGAAACCTTGCGCTAGCGTGGGGTCATGTCGGCTCTCGCCGGACCGAACGCCGCAAGCACGAACGCGCTGCACGCGCGCTTCGCGGCGCTCGTCGGCGGCAAGAACGCGATCGTCTCGCCGACGGAGCTGCGCACGTACGAATGCGACGGACTGCTGGGGTATCGCGTTCGTCCCGAGATCGTCGTACTGCCCGCCTCGACCGCCGAGGTCGCGGCGTGCGTGAAGCTCGCGCGCGAGCTCGGGATGCCGGTCGTCCCGCGCGGCGCCGGGACGGGGCTCTCCGGCGGCGCGCTCCCGAGCGCCGGCTGCGTCGTGATCGGCCTCTCGCGGATGAAGGCGATCCTCGAGATCGACCTCGCGAACCGCGTCGCGCGCGTGCAGCCCGGCGTGATCAACCTCGACATCACGCGCGCGCTCGCGTCCGACGGGTACCACTACGCCCCCGATCCGTCCTCGCAGAGCGTCTGCACAATCGGCGGAAACGTCGCGGAGAACTCCGGCGGCGCGCACTGTCTGAAATACGGCTTCACCGTCAACCACGTCCTCGGACTGACCCTCGTCCTTCCCGACGGCGAGGTCGTCGAGCTGGGTTCGCGCGCCGGCGAGCCCGACCCCATCGGCTACGACCTCACCGGCGTCGTCGTCGGCAGCGAAGGGATGACCGGGATCGTCACCGAGGTGCTCGTGCGCGTGCTCCGCACGGCCGAGAGCACGCGCACGCTGTTCGCGACCTTTCCGACCACCGACGAAGCCGGCGATGCGGTCTCGCGGATCATCGGCGCGGGGATCGTTCCGGCGGCGATCGAGATGTGCGACGCGCTGGCGATCGAAGCGATCGTCGCGGCGACCGGGATCGACTGGCCGCTCGACGTCGGCGCGCTCCTGCTGATGGACGTGGACGGCGTGACGGCCGAAGTCGAGGAAACCGCGGCGCGGGCCGAAGCGCATCTGCGCGCCGCCGGCGCGATCGAGATCCGCGTCCCGAAGGACGACGCGGAACGCGCGCTGGCCTGGAAAGGGCGGAAGGCCGCTTTCGCCGCTGTCGGACGCATCGCGCCGAACTACCACGTGCAGGACGGCGTCATCCCCCGGAAGGAGATCGCGCCGGTGCTGCGCGAGATCGCGGCGCTCGGCGCGGCGTCCGGCTTGCGGATCGCGAACGTCTTCCACGCCGGCGACGGAAACTTGCACCCGCTCGTGCTGTACGACGCGCGCATTCCCGGACAGGAGCACGAGGCGGAGCGCGTCGCCGGCGAGATCCTCCGCGTCTGTCTGCGGTACGGCGGCTCGGTGACCGGCGAGCACGGCGTCGGACACGACAAGGCCTGCTACCTCGGCGAACAGTTCGGCCCGGACGATCTCGCGACGATGCAGCTGGTGCGCGGCGCGTTCGATCCCGAGCGCCGCTTCAATCCCGACAAAGTCTTTCCGACGCCGCGGCTGTGCGGCGATCGTCCGGGCGTCTACGTCCCGCACGCGAGCGAGCTGAGCGGCGAGGCCGGGCGCGGGTGAGCGCGCCGTTCGCGATCGCCGGCGTCGTGCCGCGCGACGTCGTGACGCCGCACGGCGTCGAGGAGCTCGCGCGCACGGTGCGCGAGCTGTACGAGAACGGGAAGGCGTTCGCGTTCCTGGGCGGCGGCACGCATCGCGCGCTCGGCAATGCGCCGCGCGCGTTGCACACCGTCGTCCGGACGGTGGCGCTCGATCGCGTCCTCGAGTACGCGGCCGAGGATCAAACGATCACCGTGGAGGCGGGGATGACGCTCGCCGAGCTCGACCGCGTCCTGGCCGAGCACCGGCAGATGCTCCCGCTGGACGTGGCCGACCGCGAGCACGCGACCGTCGGCGGCGTCGTCGCGACGAACGTGTTCGGACGCCGCCGCCAGCGCTACGGCACCGTGAAGGACCACATCGTCGGCGTCACGATCGTCCGTCCCGACGGAACGCCGGCGCGCGGCGGCGGGAGGGTGGTGAAGAACGTCGCCGGGTTCGACTTGCCCAAGCTCATGACGGGCTCGCTCGGCACGCTGGGAGCGATCGTCTCGGCGACGTTCCGCGTGCACCCGATCGCGGACGCGCGCGCGTCCGCCGTGCTCGCGTTCGACGATGCGAACGGAGCGGCACGCGCCGCGCAGGCGCTCGTCGATGCGCGGCTCGACCCGGAATCGGTCGCCGTCTACAACGGCAACGCGCTCGCGGTGTCGTTCGCCGGAACGGCCGGCGGCGTCGCCGCGCAGCTGCGCACCCTCGTCGAGCAGGTCGCATCGCGCAGCGGCGCGGCGGACGTGCGCGAGCTCGTCGACGACGAGCCCGAGTCGTACGATCAGCGCGAGCGCGCCGTCCGTCGGGACGGCGACTGGCGCTTTCGCATCGACGCACCGCCGGCGAGCCGCGGGTGGGCGATCCGACCCGATGTGCCGTCGCCGCCGCTCGCGGTTCCGGTCGCATATCCGCTGCTCGGCGTCGCGTTCCACGCGCACGCAGCAGCCGGCATGACGTCGACGGCGGATCCCTGGAACGCGCTGCGCGAGCGCGTCTCGCGTGAAACCGGGGCGAATGGGCGCGTGGTCATCGAGGCGATGCCCGACGAGGCGCGCGCGACGACCGATGCGTGGGGGCCGCCGCCGAGCTCGTTGCGCCTCATGCGCGCGCTGAAGGAGGCGTTCGACCCGCGCGGCCTCTGCAACGCCGGGCGCTTCGTCGGCGGGCTCTAAGAGGCCGAGGCGAGGGCCGGAAGCGCGAACGGCCGGTCCAGCGCCTCTCGCGTCGCGGCGTAGCATTCGCAGGCGAGGTCGCTGAGCCGGCGGTCGTCGACGATCGACAGGTGTCCGCGACCGTAGCGGATCGCGCCCCTGCGCTGGAGGTCCGCGGCGGCCTGCGTGACCCCCGCGCGCCGGACGCCGAGCATCAACGCCATGAACTCGTGCGTGAGCGCGAACTCGTCGCGCCCGACTCGGTCGCGCGTCGTCAGCAGCCAGCGCGCGCACCGGGCGAGCAGCGCGTGCGAGGCGTTGCACGCGATCAGCTGCTCGGCGGTGAAGAGCCGTGCCCCGAGCGTCCGCTGCGCCAGCGTGTACAGCACGTCCCCACGGTCGAGCACCGTGCGGAACGTCGCGATCGGCACCCGGACGACGCTGCCCGGGACCTGGCAAAACGCGGTGCGCCGGACGATCTGCTCGCCCAGCACCGCTTCAGCGGGGACGAAGCTTTCGCGCCCGGCCACCCCGACTTCGGTCGTCTCGCCGCTCTCGAGGACGACGACGACCGAGATCATGGCGCCGTTCGGGAAGTCGACGTGGAGAACCGGTGCGCCCGGAGTGATGAGCGCTTCCCGGCGTCGCAGATGAACGGTCGTCGCCGCCTCGAGCAGCGCGTCGCGCTCCGATGGCGGAAGGGCGTCGATGAGGCGGTTTCCGCCGCTGTAGTCGTCCGGCAACATCGCGTAAAAAGAATCCGTCGCCGTGCACACGGCGATGGACTGGGACACGATACCAACCGGGCAGGGCGCCGGTCGGTACGGAACCGTACAGCGTGCAAGCCGGAGGTCGGCCGGCCGTTCTTATGCGAGCGCGCGCTCGAAGAGATCGCGAACGACGGCGTAGCACGGGCAGGCTTCGGCCTCGAGAATCGCGCGATCGCGGATCTCGACCATGCCGTATGCGTATTCGAGCGCGCCGGCGAGGCGCAGCTCGCCCATGACTTCCGTAACGCTGGCGCGCCGGACGCCGATCATCGACGCGATGAAGTCGTGGGTGAGATCCAAGCTCGTGCGATGCACCCGGTCCTCGCACATGAGGAACCAGCGCGAGAGCCGCTGCCGGGTGTCGTGCCGCATGTTGCAGCCGGCGATGTACGCGATGCAGCCGAGGAGCGCGTTCGCGTAGCGGTTGACCCGTTCGTACAGCTCCGTGCGCGGCTCAACGACGAGCCGGCGAAAGTCGGCCGCGGACATCGCCTTCGCCGCGCCGCTGATCTGCACGATCGAGCGGCTGAAGGTCGACACGTCGCCGAAGAGCGCGCCGAGCCCGGCGAGCCCGTCGCAACCCACCATCCCGATCTCGACCGCCGACCCGTCTTCCATCTCCGCGATGTGCGAGACGAGCGCGTTGCATGGGAAGATCACCCAGTTCGGCCGCTCGCCTGCGGTCGCCACGGACATGTGCGAATGCAGCGCGATCGGCTGCAGCGCGCCGCCCAGCCGTTCCAACTCGTGCGCCGAGCAGCCGGCGAGCAGCCGGTTTTCCGGGCTGCATTCCGTGCTCCGCTGGGGCGCCGCCTTTCGCATGCGAGTCACCGTTCGTCCGCATGGGACGACCGCCCACGTCCACCGGGACTGTCCGACTGGACGTGCACGACGGGTCGTCTCCCGTCTACCGCGAACAAGCTCCCCTGCCGGGCTCACGGCCGGCCGGGAAACCAGCATGCAGCATCAACCGCACATCGATACCTGGGGCGCGCCGTCGCGAACGGCGGCCCTCGCCCGGTTCAGCGAGACCGTTTCCAGTCTCGAAGCCACCGCGCAGTCGCTCGGGGCGACGTTCGCCGCGTTCCGCGCCGCGACGAGCCGGAATCACGTCGTCCGAACCGCGCCGTCCGCCGGACGCCTCGCGAAGCCGCTCCTGACGCGTCGCGAGCTCGAGATCCTGCGGCTCGTCGCCGACGGACGGGACAACGCCGAGATCGCCGTCGCGCTTCACTTCGGGCTCGGGACGATCAAGGCGCACGTGCGCGACATCCTGAGCAAGCTCGGCACCGCCAGCCGCACCGCCGCCGCGGTGCGTGCCGTTCGCATGGGTCTGATCTAGCCGCCGATCATCGCTCCCCGCCGGCGGAGAACGCGACGAGCACGCCTTCGACGCGTCCGGCGCCGTCGTACGCCAGCGCGCGAACGCTCAGCGTCGTGTTGGTGCCGTCTCCGAAGCGCACCGCATAGGTGTCCGAGAACCGCTCCTTCCGCGCGCGCACCAGGGGATCGTCGGCCGGCTGCCCGTCGAGCGCGTACTCGACCGGTTCCCGGCTTTTCAGCGCGTGGTAGGCCGGGTTCGCGTACGAAACGTCGCCCTCGTCGTCCAAGATGACGAGCGCCTCGTCGATGAGCTCGAGCGCTCCGAGCAGCCGCTCCCATTCGACGTCCGCGGCGGCGCGCCGCCGCTCCCGGTCCGTCGCCAGATCCTGGTACTCGCGGCTGCGCGCTTCGAGCTCGTCGTTGGTGGTGTTGAGCTCTTCGACGGTCGCCTGCAGCTCTTCGTTCAGCGTTTCGAGCTCTTCGTTCGTCGCCTGCATCTCCTCGTTGAGCGTTTCGACCTCTTCGGCGGCGGCGGAAGCTTCTTCGGCCGCGATGACGAGGTGATCGTTGGCGCTGCGCAGCTCGACGTTCGCCGCCGTGAGCTGATCGTTCGCCGCCACGAGCGCGCGCTGACGGGACACGAGCGGCTCGTTCTTCTCGGCGAGGTCCGCGACGCGCGCGCGGAGCGCCTCGTTCTCGCGCTCGACGTCCCGCCGGCCGACGACTTGCCGCGTCACGTCGACCGCGACGATCGAGACGGCGGGCCGCGCCTCGCCGACGGCGTGCGCGCAGAAGGTCAGCGCGATGCACCGCGAAGCGTCGGTCAGCGGATCGGTGACCTCGAACTCGTGCGTCTCTTCGTCGCCGTCCGCGGCGAATGCGGCGTCGATCCCCGCGCGCAGCGCGCCGGTGTCGATTCCCGCCGCGGAGTGGATCAAGTCCTCGCCGACGCCGACGCCGTGGACGTTGAAGAACCCGCGGGCCGTTTGGTTGATCGCGACGATGTCGTAGCGGCGGTCGACGACGACGATGCCGATGCGCGACTCGAGGATCAGCGCCGCGATGCGTTCCGACGGCGTCGGACGGCCGGCACCGGTGCGTCCGAACGCGCCCGCCGGGGCGGCGCGCGCTTGCGCGCTCGGCGCAAGCTCCGGGACGTGCGCGGGCAGGTCGCGGTCGATCGCGGGGATACGCTCGCGCGCGTTCGATGCAGACTCGCGTATCCGTGAGGGCGGGATCAGCACGCGCGGGCCGTACCGGCGATACGTCTTGAACGCCCGATGAACCGGCCGGAACAGGTCCGGCAACGGGTTCGTCGTCTCGGCCTTGCCGAGCACGAGATAGCCGGCGTCGCGCAGGGAGAACGCGAAGACGCGCAGCGTCCGCTGCTGCAGCTCTTTGGTGAAGTAGATGAGGACGTTGCGGCACAGGCACAGATCGATGCGCGGGAACGGTGCGCGCTGGGCGAGGTCGTGATGCCCGAACACCGTGAGGTTGCGGACGATCTTCTTGACTTCGTACGTCTCGTCGATCTTGGTGAAGTACCGTTCGAGGAGCTCGGGCGGGACGTCGGTCAGCGCCGCCGCCGGATAGATGCCGTGCCGCGCGAACGCGATCGCGTCCTCGTCGAGATCGGTCGCGAAGATCCGCACGGTGAAGTCGTGCAGCGCTTCCCCGAGCAGCTCGGCGACGAGAATCGCCAAGGAATACGCTTCTTCGCCGGTCGCGCACCCCGCCGACCACAGCCGGATCTCGTTCCCGGTCCGGCGCGCGCGTTCGATGACGTCGGGCAGCACGTCGGTGCGAAGATACGCGAACAGCGCGGGATCGCGGAAGAACTCGGTGACGTTGATCAAGAGGCTGCTGACGAGCTTCGCGTATCCGCCGGGGTTCGCCCGCAGGAAACGCACGTATTCGCCCAAGCTTGCGAAGCCGCCGGCGGACACGAGCCGGTCGATCCGGCGGGTCACGGTCGGGGCCTTGTAGCCGCGGAAGTCGATTCCCGAGCGGCGATCGACGTCGGCCAGGAGGTTCCAGAGCGTCCGCCGGTGCGCGAGGTCCGGCTCGCGTTCGTAGGTGAGCAGCTCGAGGGCCGCGTCCTCGAGGAGCGCCGAGTCGACGATGAGGTCGTTGGTTCCCGCCGGCGGCACCGCTCCGCCGGCATCTTCGAAGACGATCAGCCCGCCGTGCGAGCGAACCGCGTGGAGCTCGCGCTCCGGAACGACGGCCCCGGCGAGCACGATCGCGGTCGCGTGCGCCGCGAACGCCGCGGCGGCGACCTCCAGCACCGGGGCCGCATCCGCGGCGCCCGAAGCGCGAAGCTCGCCGGCGCTCCAGCGGTGGCCGGCGCCGTCCGGGACGACGACGATCGTGCCGGGTTCGAGCCGCGTCGCGTCCTCGAGCGGACGCACGGCGTCCGGCATCGCCGCCGTCGCCGCGGTCACGAACGCGTCGTACGACGCGGCCGAACACCGCAGGAGCGTCGTGACCGCCGGTACCGAGCACAGCGCGGTCAGCAGCGTGCGCAGCCGCTCGTCGCCGGCGGCGGCGGAGGCGACCACGACGAGCGAGGCGGGCGAGGAGGCCGGGGCCGGCACTGTTGGTTGGAGCCTCCGCCGTACGGCGCGATCCGCGCCTGGGAAAAGCTGCTGGCGCAATGCCGACGCGAAAGGTCGTGTCGTCGGCGCTCGGCCGGCGGACGGGAAACCTTGCTGCGGATCGTCCGCACGCTTCCGCACGATCTCGACGCGTCGGTGTTCGTCGCGGTACCTTTCGGCCGGCGTACGCGGCAACCTCGCCGCCGCGCACGGCTCGGTCCGCGGACCGATCCGCGCGCCGGCGAGACGCGAAGATGCAGCCCACGGCGCGAGCGGCACCCCGCGACGCCGGGAGCGCGCGTCACGAGCCGTGAAGACCGGCGTGATGGTACACCCGGCTGAACCACGAGACGACGCCGCAGCGGCGGCGACGCGCTCGTACGGCTCGCTGATCTCCGACTGCGTGCACTGCGGGTTCTGCCTGCCGGCGTGTCCGACGTATGCCTCGTGGGGCGAGGAGATGGACTCGCCGCGCGGGCGCATCGACCTGATGCGCGGCGTCGACGACGGCGTCATCCCGCTCGACGCCGCCGTCGTCGAGCACATCGACGCGTGCCTCGGCTGCATGGGCTGCGTGACGGCGTGTCCCTCGGGCGTCCGGTACGATCTCCTGATCGAAGCGACGCGCGCGAAGATCGAAACCGAGACGACCCGCGACCCGGGCGACCGGGCGTTCCGCGAGCTCGTGTTCGCGCTGTTCCCGTATCCGGCGCGGCTGCGCGCGATGATCCCCGGCCTGTGGCTCGCGACGAAGCTCGGGCTGACGCGGCTGGCGGCGGGACCGCTCGGGAAGCTGCTTCCGCCGCGCGTGCGGCAGCTCGCGACGATGGCGCCGGCGGTCGCGCTGCGCGACGCGCTGCGCCGCCTGCCGACGCGAACGCCGGCGCGCGGCTCGCGCCGAGCGCGCGTCGCGCTCGTCGCGGGATGCGTGCAGCGTGCGTTCTTCCCCGGCGTCAACGACGCGACGATCCGCGTGCTGAGCGCGGAAGGCTGCGACGTGCTCGTTCCGCCGAGACAAGGCTGCTGCGGCGCGCTCTCGCTGCACAGCGGCCGGCTGGAGGAGGCGAAGCGGTTCGCCCGCGCGCTGATCGCGCGGTTCGAGCGCGAGCCCGTCGACGCGATCGTGGTCAACGCGGCGGGCTGCGGCTCGTCGCTCAAGCAGTACGGCGAGCTCTTCGCTTCCGATCCGGCGTGGCGCGCGCGCGCCGAATCGTTCGCCGAAAAGGTCCGCGACGTCACCGAGTTCCTCGCCGGGCTGGAGCCGCGCGCGCCGCGCGCGCCGCTGCCGCTGCGCGTGGCGTATCACGACGCGTGTCACCTCGCGCACGCGCAGCGCGTGCGCTCGCAGCCGCGCGCGCTGCTGCGCTCGATCCCCGCGCTGGAGCTCGTCGAGATCCCCGACGGCGACCAGTGCTGCGGGAGCGCCGGGACCTACAACCTGTTCCAGCCGCAGTCCGCGCACGAGATCGGCGTGCGGAAGGTCGACAACGTGCGCCGCGTCGCGCCGGATCTCGTCGCCAGCGCGAACCCCGGCTGCACGCTGCAGATGCAGTCGATCTTGCGCGAGCGCGGCGTCGCGCTGTGCGCCGCGCATCCCGTCGAGCTGCTCGACGCCTCGATCGCCGGCCGCTCGACGGTGTGAGCGGCGAGAGCGCGGCGCCGCCGTACGAAGAGCTCGAAGCCGCCTGGCGCGCGCTGCGTCCGCTCGGCGTGCGGGTGCGCGAGATCGCGTGTGTGGGCGCGCCGCGCACGTTGCTCATCGCGGAGGTCGGCGATGCGACGCTGCCCGCGATCGCGATCTCGGCGGGCGTCCACGGCGACGAGCCGGCCGCGCCGTGGGCGCTGCTCTCGCTGGTGCGCGACGGGCTGCTGGACGCGCGCTTCGCGTACCGCATCTGGCCCTGCCTGAACCCGAGCGGCTATCGCGCCGGGACGCGCGCGAACGCAGACGGCGACGACGTGAACCGCAGCTTCTCGCGCGGCGGACGGACGCCCGAAGCGCGCGCGGTCCTCACCGCGAACCGGGACCGGCGGTTGGTCCTCGCGATCGACATGCACGAAGACTACGAAGCCGGCGGCGCGTACGTGTACGAGCCGTTGCGCCCGGGGTTCGCGCCGTACTTCACCGCGCCGATGATCGCGGCGCTCGACGACGCCGGGCTGCCCGTGCAGTCGTTCGCCGACGGCTTCGATCTCGGGACGCCGTTCGGTGCGGAGCACGACGTCTACCGGCTGGAGCGCGGCGTGGTGCTCGTCGACTACGAGGCGGAGCTGCGCCTGTTCGACGGGCTCCCGGGCTCGCTCGCGCTCATGTATCGCGGGACGCCGGCGGCGCTCACGATCGAGTCGCCGCGTCCGTGCGCGTGGGACGTGCGCATCGCGGTGCACCGCGTCGCCGTCGCGGCCGCGCTCGCTCGGGCCGGGACAACGCTTGCGGCGGCGCGAAACGGGGCGGGTCATGGCTGAGCGCGATTCCCTCGAGGTCGATGTCCTGTTCGTCGGCGGCGGTCCGGCCTCGCTGGCCGGGGCGATCCGCCTGCGCCGGCTCGCCGCCGAAGCGGGCGCCGAGATCGCCGTGATGGTGATCGAGAAGGGCGGCGAGATCGGGAATCACGGCTTCTCCGGCGCCGTCGTCGACCCGAAATCGCTGCACGAGCTGTTCCCCGGCGAAGACATCACGGAAGGCCTCGACGCGCCGGTCTCCAGCGACGCGCTGTGGTTTCTCACCAACGGCGGGAAGGTCAAAGCGCCGTTCACCCCGCCGGTGCTGAACAACCACGGCAAGTACGTCGCCTCGCTCTCGAACCTGACGAAGCGGCTCGCCGCGAAAGCGGAAGAAGCCGGCGCCGACGTGTTCCCCGCGTTCCCCGGTCAGGAGCTGCTGTGGGACGGCGACCGCGTCGCCGGCGTGCGGATCGGCGACAAAGGCGTCGCGCACGACGGCTCGCACAAGTCGAACTACGAGCCCGGCCCGGATCTGATGGCGAAGGTCGTCGTGCTCGGCGAAGGCCCGCGCGGGACGCTGAGCAAGGCCGCGATCCAGCGTCTCCGGCTCGACGAAGGGCGCGATCCGCAAGTCTACGCGGTCGGCGTCAAAGAGCTGTGGAAGGTGCCGGGCCGGCTCGCGCCCGGAACCGTCATCCACACGCTCGGCGCGCCGCTCTGGAACACCTTCGGCGGCGGCTGGATCTACGCGATGAGCGACGACATCATCGACATCGGCCTCGTGACCGGGCTCGACTACGCCGATCCGACGACCGATCCGCACGACAACTTCCAGCGGTTCAAGCTGCACCCGGCGATCCGTCCGCTGCTCGAAGGCGGCGAGATGATCCGCTACGGCGCGAAGGCGATCCCCGAAGGCGGCCTGCACGCGATGCCGCGTTTCTACGCCGACGGGCTATGCATCGTCGGCGACTCGGCCGGCTTCTTGAACGGTCTGCGGCTCAAAGGGATTCACCTCGCGATGAAGTCGGGGATGCTCGCCGCCGATGCGATCTTCGCCGCGCTGCAAGCCGACGACACGTCGGCGAGCAAGCTGAAGGCGTTCGAGGACGCGTTCCGCGCGTCGTGGGCGTTCGACGAGCTGCACGCCGCGCGCAACTTCCACCAGGGCTTCAGCGGCGGGATCTGGGGCGGGCTGGTCAACGCGCAGCTCGGTATGATGACGGGCGGCCGCGGCTTCGGCGTGCGCGACAAGCTCGCCGGCGAGCACGGCTACGCGCGGATGAAGAAGCTCGGCGACATCGAGCCGGTGCAGCGCACGAAGCGCGTGGTCCCCGACGGGAAGCTTACCTTCGACAAGCTGACCGACGTGTTCAAATCCGGCACGATGCACGACGAGGATCAGCCGCCGCACCTGCACGTCAGCGACACGAACATCTGCGCCGACCGCTGCACCGTCGAGTACGGCAACCCGTGCCAGTACTTCTGCCCGGCGAAAGTCTACGAACCGCAGTTCACCAAAACCGGCGGCGCGCCGGCCGAAGGCCGCCTGCAGATCAACTTCTCGAACTGCGTCCACTGCAAGACGTGCGACATCATGGACCCGTACCAGATCATCACCTGGGTCCCGCCCCAAGGCGGAGAAGGCCCCGTCTACACGGGGATGTGACGTGAGTGCTCCGCTTCGAGTGGGACGCACGCAAAGCGCGGGCGAATATCCGAAAACACGGCGTTTCATTCGAAGAGGCGTCAACCGTGTTCGGTGATTCCCTTACCTTGACGGTGCCGGATGATCGATTTGAAGAGGTGCGCTCGCTGACGATCGGTCGGTCTCATGTCGGGCGCACGATCGTCGTGGCACATACCGATCGAGGCGATCGGATCCGCATCATCCGCGCCCGCGTTGCGACCGCGAGAGAACGGCGACAGTATGAGCAAGGCTGATATTCCGGCGAGCGTCGACTTCTCGAAGGGGAGAAGGGGCCTCTACGCTTCCCGCTATGCGGCGGGTACGAACGTGATCGTTCTCGATCCAGATGTCGCGCGTCGCTTCAAGTCGTCAATTCAAGTAAACCGGGTGCTGCGATCCTTCATGGAAGCAGCCGCAGAGATCGCTCCGAAGTCGAGCGCATTGCGTGCTCCCAAGCAGCGTAAGCCGCCGACGTGACCGATGTCGCGGTCGTCGGTGCTGGGCTGATCGGGTGCGGCGTCGCGTACGAACTGGCGAAGCGCGGTGCGGCGGTGACCGTGTTCGACCGGGCGGAGCCGGCGCGGGCGGCGTCCTGGGCCGGCGCCGGGATGCTGGCGCCCTTCAGCGAGGAGATGCCGGACGCGGCGATGCTCGCCCTGTGCCGCGAATCGCTCGCGCTGTATCCCGCGTTCGTGAACGAGCTGCGCGAACGGACCGGCGTCGACGCCCGCTTCCGTCGTGACGGAACGCTCCACGTCGCCTTAGACGACGCGAAGCTGGCCGAGCTCGCCGCGCGCGCCGCGACGTATCGCGCGAACGGCGGCGACGTGCGCGTGCTCGACCGGGCCGGCGCGCTCGCGCGCGAGCCGCTGCTGGCTCGCGACTGCGCGGGCGCGCTGCTCGTCGCGAACGAGGCGCAGGTCGACAATCGCCGTCTGGGTCGCGCGCTCGTCGCGGCGTGCGAGGCGCTCGGCGTGCGGTTCGAGCGCGTCGACGATCTCGCGCTCGAAGCCGACGACCGGCGCGCGCGCGGGCTGCGCACGGGCCTCGGCTTCACGCCGGCCGCGACGGTGGTGAACGCCGCCGGCGCGTGGGCCGGCGAGCTCGCCGGCGTCCCCGAGCACGCGCGCATACCGGTTCGTCCGGTCGCGGGAGAGATGCTTGCGCTCGCCGTGCCGCGCGGCGCGATGACCGCGCTGGTATGGCTCGGCCATCGGTATCTCGTCCCTCGCGGCGACGGCCGTCTGCTGGTCGGCGCGACGGTCGAGAGCCGCGGCTTCGACGCGCGCGTCACCGCGGCGGGGATGCACGATCTGCTCGACGCGGCGCTCGCGGTCGCGCCCGCGCTGGCGAGCTTCTCGGTGGTCGAGACGTGGGCGGGCTTGCGGCCGGGCTCGCACGACGGTCGCCCGTACCTCGGTGCGACCGCGCTCGACGGCTACGTCGTCGCCGCGGGACACTATCGGAACGGCATCTTGCTCACGCCGGTCACCGCGCGCGCGATCGCGGACGTCGTGACCGCGGGCGCGTCGGCGCTTCTGCGGCCGGGCGCGGCGCACGAACACGACATCGGGGCCTTCGCGCCGGCTCGCGGCGGAGCGGGCCGGCGGGACGCGCGCGTCGGGGAGGCTGCTGCGGCGACCGCGAACATGCCGCGGTGAAGATCAGCGTGAACGGCGAGGTGCGCGAGGTGCCGCACGGCTCGACTGTCGAGGCGCTCTTACGCTCGCTCGATGCGCAGCGCGACGGAACCGCCGTCGCGCTCAACGACGACGTCGTGCCGCGCGCGCGCCACGCCGAGACTCCGCTGCACGAAGGCGACCGCATCGAGATCATCGTCGCGGTCGCGGGGGGATAGATCCGTCATGTCGTCCGGTATGCTCCGCATCGGCGCCTACGCGTTCGCGTCGCGCCTGTTCGTCGGGACGGGGAAGTACCCGTCGCTCGAGATCATGCAGCAGGCGCACGAGGCGAGCGGCGCCGAGGTCGTCACCGTCGCGATCCGCCGCATGCACCTGGACGAGCGCAGCGGGAAGACGCTGGTCGACTACATCGACCGCACGAAGATGCACGTGCTGCCGAACACCGCCGGCTGCTACACCGCGAAGGACGCCGTGCTGACCGCGAAGCTCGCCCGCGAGGCGCTCGGCACCGATCTCATCAAGGTCGAAGTGATCGGCGATCCGGAGACGCTGTATCCCGACACGCGCGAGACGATCGCGGCGGCCGAGGAGCTGGTCCGCGAAGGCTTCACCGTGCTGCCCTACATCGCCGACGATCCGGTCGCGTGCAAGCGGCTCGAGGAGATCGGCTGCGCCGCGGTGATGCCGCTGGCCGCGCCGATCGGCAGCGGCCTGGGCGTGTGCAATCCGTACTCGATCCGGATCATCAAGGAGCGCGCGAACGTCCCCGTGATCGTCGATGCGGGCGTCGGCACGGCGTCCGACGCGGCGCTCGCGATGGAGCTCGGCGTCGACGCGCTGCTGATGAACACCGGGATCGCCGCGGCGCAGGATCCCGTGCGGATGGCCCGCGCGATGAAGCTCGCCGTCGAAGCGGGGCGTGACGCGTTCCTCGCGGGGCGGATGCCGAAGCGGCTCTACGCGAGCGCGTCGAGCCCGATGCAGGACCTCATCGCGACGCGCCCGGCCGAACGCGCGTGAACGAGATCGGCGTCGAGGAGCTCAAGCGCCGGCACGACGGCGGCGAGGACCTGGTCCTGCTCGACGTCCGCGAGGCCGACGAGATCCGAACCGCGGCGATCCCGTGGGCGACGTGGATTCCGATGAACGAGATCCCGAACCGGACCGAAGAGCTGCCGCGCGACAAGGCGATCGTGGTGATGTGCCACGGCGGGGTCCGCAGCGCGCACGTGACGCGCTTCCTCGAGCAGAACGGGTTCACGAACGCCGCGAACCTCGCCGGCGGAATCGACGCGTGGGCGGCGCGCGTCGATCCCGCGATGGCGCGCTACTGAGCTAGGGACGCGCTCCGGACGCCGCGCACGGCGCCCACGCCGCCGCGGTGAGTCGCGCGTCGGCGCACCAGTAGGCGCGCCAGTTGCTCTCCGTCATGCCGTGCACCGGGCTGCCGGAGACGAACCAGCTTTCGAACTTCGCGCGCAGGCCGGGATCGGTCGCGAGCTTCCCCTGCACGTCGGCGAGCGACTGCGCGTTCACGCCGTTCGGCTCGCCGAAGTCATAGGAGAAGGTGTACTCGATCGACCACTGCGGCCCGCCGCTCGCGAGCATCCCGTGCGGCAAGAGCCCGTTCAGCGCGTACGCGGAGTAGTCGACGATCGCGCCGGTCGCCGGCGACACCTTCGCGTCCAGGTAGGCCGGGTCGTTCGCGAAGATCGGGCTGATCGAGGGGACCGTCATGACCGGGACCTGCTGCGACGAGCCGCCCGTCGCGACGATGCGGAAGCCGTTGGTGTGCAGGTGTCCGGCGATGAACTCGGTCACGACGGTGTCCGCGGCGTCGACGAGCTCGGGGACCCGCGTCGCCGCCGCCGCGTTGTAGGTGAGCTGCGGCCCCTGCTTCCCGCTGAGCGAGGCGTACACGTCGATCCCGGGCGGGATGTGCGTGAGCACCCAGGTGTGCAGGCCGGGCTGCGGCGGCCGCAGCGCGGCGGCGAACCAGGCCAGCTCGTCCTGCGTCGGGTGCGCGTTCGCGTCGCCGCAGCGGTTCGCGTAGTTCGCGGACCAGTAGACGCTGTTCGGAACGACGAGACGGATCGACGTGCCGTTCAGCGTCGCGACGTAGTGGCCGTCGGCAGAGAACGTGGTCGCGAAGTCCGGGGCGCTCGCGCCGCGCTGCACCAGCGGTCCCCATGCGGCGGCCATGTGCGCGAGGAACGGGCTGTTCGGCGCGCTCATGTAGTCGCCGCAGTACGAGTCGTTGTTGCCGATCGACGGGAGGATCGTCGCGTCGGGATAAGTCTCGCCGAAGCGCAGCGCGAGATAGGCGATCGTCTTGTCGACGAAGCTGCGGTAGGCGGCGTCGTCGTGGACGTGCGCCGTGCGGTCGAACAGCTCGCGGAACTGGTGCGCGAGGAAGTCGCCGTCGATCAGCACGACGGCCGGGTCCGGCGTCGTCGCACGCATCTCGGAGAGCGACGACTCGAGGAGCGCGTCGTTGGTGTCGCTGCCCAGCCCGTTGACCGGGTCGTGCGCGATCGCGAAGATCGCGGCCCAGGCGCTCGGCGGCGCCGCGGCGAGCCGGTCGACGATCCCGGCGTCGGCGAACGGGTCGAAGTGCACGTCGCTGACGATGAGCCAGTGCTGCGGCGAGGCCGCCGGCGCCGGCGTTTGCGCGGTGGCGCCGGCGAGGAGGCCGGCCGCCGCGAGAAGGGTCGCTCCGAGGGCGAGCAGACGGCGAAGCATCGTGGGCGTTTCGTCAGCGCGACCGGTGCGCCTGGACGAACCAGTGCACGCGCCCCGCTTCCTCGTTCGGGTGCGCCCAGCGGCCGACGATCGCGTCCACGTCGACCTGTTCGATCGCGTCGATCGCGAAGCCGAAGAGCAGCTCGGTGACGCCGTCGCGGTCGAAGTACGCGTGCGGAATCCCGGCCTCGTCGCCGTCGCCCGGCGCGAACGTCCGCTCGTCGAGCGGGACGCCGAGGCCGTAGCGCGCGTCGTCGATCGAGCCGAGCGTGAGAAACGCCGGCGCGCCGACGCGCAGGACGCGGCGCAGCTCGGCGATCCCGGCGCGCAGCTTCGAGGTGACGCCGTGCAGGTACGCGTGGGTGGAGAGCGCCGCGCCGTAGGTGTCGCGTGCGCCGGGAAGCTGGGTGTACGGGACGTCGTCCGGGACGCTCACCAAGGGGATTCCGGCGTCCACCAGGGCCCGAGTGTTGCGCCCCGAACCGAGCCCTATCTCGATCACGGGTCCCTCGAGCGGACGCTCGCGCGCACGCGCGATCAGCCGTTCGGCAAGCGGGTGCGCGGTTTGCGCGGGTGAGGCGGACATCGTGATGATCTTCGCACAGAACCGAGGAGGACCATTGCTCGAAGCGGGCGCGAAGGTGCCGGACGTCGGCGCCCCCGATCAGAACGGGAACGAAGTGCGGTTGCGCGGGTTCGCCGGCCGCAAGCTGGTCGTGTATTTCTACCCGCGGGCCGACACCCCGGGCTGCACCGCCGAGTCGCAGGCGTTTCGCGACGAGCGGGACGCCCTCGCCGCGGCGGGCACGGCCGTCGTCGGCGTGAGCCGCGACACGGTTGACGCGCAGAAGAAGTTCGAGCAGAAGTACGGGCTGAACTTCCCGCTCCTCGCCGACACCACGTCCGCAATCTGCGACGCGTTCGGCGTGATCGTCGAGAAGACCATGTACGGCAAGAAGAGCGTCGGGATCCAGCGGTCGACGTTCCTGGTCGGGCCCGACGGGACGATCGCGAAGGTCTGGCCGCGCGTCTCGGTCGAGGGACACGCGCAAGCCGTGCTCGAGGCGGTCCGATCGCTCTGAGCGCGGCGCCGCGTCTCGTGGTTGCGGGCTCGAGCTCCTCGATTCCGCGGCCCGAGCGTGCGTGCAGCTCCTACGTGGTCGACGACGGCGAGAGCCCCGTCGTGCTCGATCTCGGAACGGGCGCGTTCGCGAACGTTCGGCGGCACGTCGAGTACGACCGCATCGCCGCGGTGGTGATCAGCCACATGCACGCCGATCATTTCATCGACCTGATCCCGCTGCGCTACGCGCTCCGCTACGGCGTGATCCGGCGCTCCTCGAAGCTTCCGGTGCATCTGCCGCCGGGCGGGATCGCGATGCTGCGGACGCTCTGCTCGGCGTTCGCCGGCGAAGGCGGCGAGTTTCTGGCCGACGTGTTCGATCTGCGCGAGTACGACCCGGCCGCGCCGCTCGCCATCGGCGCGGCGACGCTGCGCTTCGCGCACACGGCGCACTACATCCCGGCGTTCGCGGTGCGGTGGGAGCGCGACGGCGCCAGCGTCACGTATTCCGCCGACACCGCTCCCGACGACCGCGTCGCGGCGCTGGCCCGCGACTGCGACGTCTTCGTCTGCGAGGCGACGCTGCGCCGCGGCGAGCGCGAGCCGGGGATGCGCGGCCACTCGAGCGCGGCCGACGCCGCGGCGATGGCGCGCGAGGGCGGCGTGCGCCGGCTGCTGCTCACCCACTACGGCGACGCGTCGACGGCGAGCGATCTCGACGAGGCCGCTCGCGAGGTGTTCGCCGGCGACGTCGTCGTCGCCGACGATCACCTCGCGCTCGATCTCTAGCGGAGCGCCGTGACGGCGCCTAGTTCTCGGTCTTCGCTTCGCCGCGCGGCAGGGAGAACTGGATCAGCGAGCCGACCGGCGCGAGCCCGCGCGAGATCACCGCGTACGGCGTGACCTTCTGATTGAGCTCCTCGAGCCGCGCCTTCGCGGCGAGGAGCTCGCGGCCGCTCGTCACGACGTCCTCGAGCAGAAGCACGTGGTCGCCGTGGCCGATCGGGCCTTCGACGTACTCCTCGGCGAACGCGCCGTACTGCTTCGGCTGCTTGCGCACGACGATCATCGGGAGACCCGTCATCTGCGACACCGCCGTGGCGATGATGACGCCGCCGAGCTCGGTCCCGCCGATGACGTCGGGGTTGATCTCGGAGACGACCGGGACGAACAGGCGCGCGATGCGGCGCAAGATGTGCGGATCCGAGAACAGCTTGAACTTGTCGATGTAGTAGTCGCTGCGCGCGCCGCCGGAGAGCAGGTAGTCGCCGCGCGTGAGCGCCTTCTCCATGATGACGTTCTTGAGCCAGCGCAGCTCGGGGATGCGCGCGATCGGGCTCATCGGCTCGTCGAACAAGGCCTGCTCCTTTCTCCGGTCACGTCGACCACTCGTACGCGTTCCAGGACTCGTTGACCGGGTTCGGCGCGAAGCCTTTGAAGTCTGGGTTGATCGGCTGCGCCTGACGCGGGAACCAGATGAAGTCTTCCGGCAGGTCCGCGGCGAGCAGCTTCTGGATCGTCGAGTACGCGCTCTTCCGCGCGTTTTGGTCGTACGTACCCAGCGCCGCGCGCTGCGCCGCGTCCATCGCCGGATTGCAGTAGCGGAAGTAGTTCACGCCGTCCGGATGCGAGGGGCGCGGAATGTCGTCGCACGTGAACAGCGAGTGGTCGTCGGGATCGTATCCGGCGATCCAGCCGAAGACGGCGAGGTCGAACTTGCCGGACGTCATGATGCCGCCCTGGCCGTAGGTCGCGAAGAAGAGGTTTGCCGGATACGGCTTGATCTGCGCGTCGATCCCGACCGCGCGCAGCATCGACTGGATCTGCACGGCGACTTCGCGGCGCGTCGCGTTCTCGACGTTGTAGGCGAGCTGCAGCGAGAGCGGCTGCCCGTTCTTTCGCGCGATTCCGTCGGACCCCGGCGTCCAGCCGGCTTGCGCGAGCAGCGCCTTCGCTTTCGCCGCATCCGTCGGATACCTCGCGACGTTCGGCTCGTAGGCCCACGAGTACGGCGGCTGGTCGGCCCACGCGACCGCGGCGCTCCCGGCGGTGTTCTTGTCCACCAGGGACTGCTTGTCGACGGCGTATGCGATGGCGCGCCGAACGCGCACGTCGCGCAGCGCGGCGTGCGAGGTGTTCATCCCGAGCGCGAGCGTCTGCGGCTGCTGGTTCAGGATCACGGTGATCCCCGGCATCCCTTTGAGCTGCTTGTAGAGCTGCGGCGAGGCCTCGAAGATCCAGTCGACGTCGTGCGAGCGCAGCGCGTTCAGCGAGGTGTTCTCGTCGGGGATCTCACGGACGATGATCCGGCGCAGCTTCGGCTTGCCGCGGAAGTAGTCGTCGTTCGCGACCAGCGTGACGTGATCGCCGCGCGCCCACTGCGTCACCTTGAACGGTCCCGTGCCAACCGGCATCTGATTGAACGGCACCTGGTTGAGGCTCTTGTACTTCGCGAGCAGGTGCTCCGGGATGACGCAGATCGGGTTGTCCGACTCCGCGAACACCGTGTCGACGAACGGCGCGAACTTGCGTTTGAGATGGAAGACGACGGTCGTCGCGTCCGGCGTGTCGACGCTCGCGACCTCGTCGTAGCCGACGCGCTCGTTGACGTTGTTGGCGTCGTTCATCACCGCTTGCCAGCTGAACTTCACGTCCTTGCTGCTGAACGGCACGCCGTCTTGCCAGCGCACGCCGGAGTGCAGGTGGTACGTGATCGTCAGGCCGTCTTTGCTGATCCCGCCGTTACCGACCGTCGGCACGGCGGTCGCCAAGATGGGGACGACGTGCTTTCCGCTGCCGTCGACGCTGACGAGCGTGTCGAAGCTGAGCCGGTTGAGGAAGCCTTCGGTGGTGAACGCCGAGAGGATCGGGTTGAGCGTGTTCGGCTCGCGCTGGATCGCGACGCGCAGCACGCCGTGGATCGTGCCGTGCGAACCGCCCGCTCCGGCGGACGCGCTTGCGCCGCTCGCGGACCGCTCGCCGACCTTCGTGCACGCGCTGAAGGCCAGCGCGCACGCGAGCGCGCCGACCACGAGTCTCCGCAATCCCGGTCCTCCTACCGGCGCTTGGCCGCCGTCTTCTTCGCGGTTTTCTTGGCGGCGCTCGCCTTCCGCGCCGGCGTGCCGCGGGCCGGTCCCGCTTTCTTCGCCGCCGCCTTCTTCGCGGGCGCTTTCGCCGGCGCCGTCTTCTTCGCCGGGCCGGACTTCGAGGCGACGCGCTTCGCCGGCGCGGCCGCCTTCTTCGCCCCCGGCCGGTGCGCGGCCGCGGTCTTCGCCGCGGCCTTCTTGCCCGCCGGCTTGGCGGAAGCGCTCTTCGGCGCGCCGGCTTTCGCGGCCGGCTTCGCCTTCCCGGCTTTCGCGGGCGCCTTGCCGGCGGCCGCGGCCCTCGCGCCGCCCGCCTTCCCGGCCGGCGCCTTGGCCGAAGCGGCCCTCGCCGCCGGCGGCTTGCCGGACGTCGCGGGCTTGCCGGAGGCCGCCGGCTTGGCCGCTGTCGCGGCCTTCGCCGGTGCCGCGGCCTTCGCGGCCGCCGTGGGCTTCGCGGCCGCCGCGGCCTTCGCCGCCGTCGGCGGCTTCGCGGCTGCGGACTTCGCCGCCGCGGCCGGTCTTGCGGCGGCCGGCGTCTTCGCGGCCGCCGCCTTGGGTACCGCGGCTTTGGGCGCCGGCTTCGCTGCGGCCAGCGTCTTCACGGCGCTCGCCGCGGCCTTCGCGGCCGCCGCCTTCACCGGCTCGACCGCGACCGTCGCCGCCGCTTGCAGGACGTCGACGGCGGTCGCCGCGACCGCGGCGAGCGCCTCGACGGCCGGCGATCCGCCCGCGTCGTTCGGCGACCCCGCGGGCTCCGCGGCGGGGGGCTCCGCGTGCGCGGCGTCCGAAGGCGCCTTGGCCGCCGGTCGCTTCGGGCGAGACGTCTTCTTGCCGTCGGCGCCTGCGGCGGCAGCCGCGGCGGGCGGCTCCGGGGCCGGCGTAGCGGAACGGCGGTTCGCGGCCCCGGGGTTCGCGGCCCCCCCCTGCTCCGAGACGTCGCTGGGCGGCGGCGCGCCGTTCGGCGCGGAGCCGGACGGCGCGGAGCCGGACGGCGCGCCGCCGGCGTCGTGCGGCGACGCCGCGTGATCGCGCGACGGTGGCCCCTCGGGATGGCCGGCCGCCGTCTCGGGGCGTTCCGCCGGGCGCTCCGGCGAGCTTTCGGCCGGGCGTGCCGCGCTGGGCCGCGGCCGCGCCTTGCGGACCGGCTTCGCGGCCGGGACGGGCTCCGGCGCGGCGGCGGCGGGCTCTTCGCCGGCGCCCGGTTCCGCCGCGGCGGCGGGCTCGGGCTCCGGCTCGCGCACGATACGGAGCGCGACCCGGCGCAGCGAGCCGGCGAGCGGAAACACGATCTCGTTGATGTCGAGCTCGTCGAGCACCGCGAGGACCGTCTCGAACGCCCCGCCCTGGTCCTTCGGCGAGTGCGCGTCCGAGCCGATCGCGATCCCGACGCCGCGGTCTCTCGCCTTGCGCAAGAGCCGTTTGTTGGCCTCGAGGTAGCGCGCCTTCTCTTCGTCGGTGTGCTCGCGATACAGGAAGCGCGTGTTGAACTCGATCGCCATGCCCTTCGCGGCGGCCGCGTCCAGCACGCGGTTCTCGTACTCCTCGAGCTTCGCGTCGTCGGGCCAATGCCCGAACACGGCGGGGACGAAGAAGTGGCCGACGATGTGGCCGGGGAGCCGTTCGATCGCATCGACCAGCGTCGTGACGTACAGCTCCCAGGTCTGCTCGACGCCGACGACGTCGAACACGTCCTTGAACTCGGGATTGTCGAACGGCCAGTGCCAGTTCTCGCCGTGGACCGGGTGCGTGACGGTGAGGAAATGCACCGAACGAATGATCGCGTCGGGACGCATCGCGTCGACGATGTTCTGCGCGTCGGGGCGCGAGCGTGGGTCGTTGTCGACCTCCGCACCGATCGAGTACCGCATGCCGCGGCGCAAACCGTCGCTGACCGCGGCCGCGTGCACGACGTCGACGTTCGCCGTCTCCGCCGCGCCGTAGAGATCGCCGGCCTGCGCCAGCTTCAGCGCCCGACGGACGAGATTCACCGCGGCGGGATCTTCGAACGTCAGGTAGTTCATGTGGTCCGCGACCATCAGGAATCGCGGGTAGCCGCGCCGGCACGCGTGATAGAACCACAGGAACAGCATCCGCGCGGTGAGCGGGAGGGGCCGTTCCTCGGCGTACGGCTTGTGTTCGCCTTTCGCGTGCCCGTGCGTATCGGGGATCGCGTACAGGCGCGGGTCGGTGTTGTCGTTCACGTTCTCGTCGTCCGCGTCGGGGGAATCCAAAGCTTTTCGAGCGCGCGCGCCGGCGCGGCGGCCGGGCTCGTGCGGTGCGACAGCGCGATCGTTTCGATCGCGGTTTCGAGGCCCTTGCGCATCAGCTCGAGCGTCATCGAGGGCGTTCGCTCGGGCCCGCGCTCCATCGCCTGCGCCGGCAGCGCCGGAAGGTGCACGAATCCGGCCGGCGTTCCGGTCGCGCGAGCGGCCAGAAGCCCCAGCGTCTCGTAGAGCCACTGATTGCACAGATACGTCCCGGCCGAGTTGGAGACGTAGCCGGGGATGCCGAGCGCGGCCCAGGCGCCGACGATCTCGTCGTTCGGAACCGTCGCGAACCGCGCGTCCGGCCCGCCGGGCTCGATCGGCTCGTTGCGCCGATGCACGCCGGCGGCGTCGGCGATCTCGAAATCCGCGACGTTGAGCCCGACGCGCTCGAGGGCCAGCGAAGCGCGTCCGGGCGCGTAGCCGGTCCCGACGACGGCCTCGGGCGCGGTCTCGGCGATCGCCGCGGCCACCCGGTCGCGCAGCGTGCGCGTCTCGACCGGCAGGACGCGCGCGACGACAAGGAGACCGGCGATCACCCGGCCGTCGAGGCTGCGGACCAGCATCTCGCTCGGATTGACGCCGTTGGAACCGAACGGCTCGAAGCCGGTCAGCAGAACGTGCCGCGACACGAACCGCAGGGTTTCTCGCGAAGAAAGCGAGCCACCTGCGGTGCGGCGCTCGCTCGTCCCCGGGCAAAAAAAAGCCGCCCTCGCGGGGCGGCGGACAAGTCGAGTTGCTACGGAGACCGGACTAGGTCCGGAGCCCTCCGATCATCGTGAGACATTGATTGGAACTGTCGCTGGTAACGATGACCACCTCCTCTTGTCCGCCTGTTATCCTTCGCTCGTCTCTCGTCTGAAGGGGCCGCGGACGTCGTGTGAGGCGGTCTTGCAGAGCGCGTTCGGATGCTCCTGCCGTCGCCGGCGCGCGCCGTGCGCGGTTCGACCCGTACCGTTCGGTTCAGCGCTCGGCGCGGGCGGCGCGCGAGACGGCGCCGTTCACGTGATAGCCCTCGAGCTGGAGGATCTGCGCCTTGACCTCGACGCCGTACGCGTACTGGTGGAGCGCGCCGTTCGCGTCGACGACGCGATGACACGGGTAGAGCAGCGGGACGGGGTTCCGCGCCATCGCGCGCCCGACGGCCCGCGCCGCGGAGGGCTGGCCGATCGACTCGGCGATCCAGCCGTAGCTGCGCACCTCGCCGGGCGGGATCGTGGCGGCGGCCTTCAAGGCCGACTGCTCGAACGCGGTGAGCTCGCTGATGTCGACCTTCGCCAGATCCGCGGTGTGGTTCTTGAAGAACGACTGCACCGTCTCCACCACCCACTGCGGCGCCTGCGAGGGGATGAGGCCGCGCCCGAGGCGGCGCTGCAGCTTCGCGACGACGGCCTCTTCCGGCTCGCCGCGGTCGAACGCGACGGCGGTGATCCCGCTGTGGCGGAAAGCGACGAACAGGCGGCCGAGCGGGGAGGGCACCGCCGCGATCGAGTCCGGGGCGACGATCTTCACCGCCGTCTTGATGTGGTCGAGGATCTTCGGGACGAGGTTGCCGGGCGGATCGACCGGCGGAAGGCAGGTCAGGCAGTACGCGATGCCCTCGTTCTCCCGGTAGATCTCCTGGCATTCGGGGCAGCCCCGCAGATGTGCCAGGATGTGCTCGCGGCGCGGCTCAACGCCCTCGCGCATCTCGTCCCACAGACGCTCGACGTCGCTGCAGCGCATGAGCTTACTCCTCTTCCTCGGTGACGGCGGGACGATCGTTCGGAACGATCCTCCCGACTTGGGGCCCGAGGATCCGGCGAAGGATGCGCACCGCCCGGTGGACGTGCGACTTCACCGTGCCGATCGGCTGGTTCAAAATCTCGGCGATCTCGGGGTGGCTGCGGCCCTCGATGAAGCGCAGCGTCGCGGCGGCGCGCAGGTGCATCGGAAGCTGGAGCAGCGCCTGCTCGACCAGCACCATGTCGGCGGCGCGGTCGACGATCTGCTCCGGCTGATCGGGGCCTTCTTGGGTTTCGTTGAGGAGCGCGTCCGGGTCGGCCAACGCGTCGAGGGCGACGTTGGTGGGGCGTTTCGAGCGCAGCCGGTTGCGCGTGACGTTGAGGGTGATCGTGTACAGCCAAGGCTGGAGCCGAAGCTCGGCGCGCTGCTTGGGGTCCATCTTCGCCAGCGCCCGATAGGCGCGGACGAAGGCGTCCTGAACGATCTCCTCGGCGTCCTCGCGGTTGCCCGTCATGCGGAGCGCGAAGCCGTAGAGCCGGCGCTGGTAGTCGTCGACGATCGACTCGAAGGTCTCGGGTCCCGGTACGGTCGGCGTCGGCGTCGTCGCCGGTGCGGCGGTCACGCGGTAAAGGTCTCCGATGAACGGTGCTGCGAGCGCACTCATCGGGGTCAATGACCGAACCCCCCGAGACGCCGGTTGCGCCGTTTCCGTATAGGTTCGGTCTTCCCTACATTCCCCGGCCGCCTGCGGACCGGATCGAGCGAGCATAGACGATCGAGACCGGCGCGCGGGTCGCCGCCGGCTCGTCGATGTTCCCGTCGATCGCCAGCTCGGCGTCGAGCGAGACGAGCAGCGCCGTGCCGTAGTCGTAGTACGCGGTCCCGCGCATCGTGATGGCGCCGGCGAGCTGCATCTGCGGCCGGTCGGGGAGCGCGCCGTGCAGCGGCCCCTTCGCGGTGAACGCGATCCCCATCGCGCGCCGGCCCGCGACCGTCGCGTCGGGCAGGCGGCGCAGCGTCCCGCGCAGCGGCGCGCCCGTCATCGGCGAGGGGAAGTCGAACGGCACGGGCCGCCGGACATGGGCCAGGTCCTTCATCGTCGGCCCGTCGAGCTGGACCGCGAACGGCTGGTTCAGGACCGTCAGGTAATCCGGATCGTTCGACGGTCCGTCGCGCTGCTCGCCCGAGGGGAGTAGCGTCGAGCTGAACGACGCGGTCGCGCGCTGCTTTCCGCCGTCGCCGTCTTTCTCGTACTCGACGCGCGCGACATAGTGCGTGCCGTCACCGTTTCGCACGATGGAGAGCCGCTCGGTGCCGTGATAGAGCGTCGTGCTATGCACGTCTCCGTTCCCGACCTTGAAGACGTCGCGGCCGTCGACGGTGTACGTTTGATCTCCCAGCGCGGCCGCGGCGGTGGCCGTCACGGCGGTGAGGAGTGCAAACGTGCCGGCCATGGCGCGGCGGAAGGTCATCGAGGGCCTCGGGGTGCAGACGGTGTGGTAGACCCTTTCCGAATTATGGTACTACGGAAACGTGCCGATACGGATGATGAGTTGCTGATCCGCATATTCGGCCGGTTTCTCGCCGTGGTCGCCGCGCTCGCCACTACGATCGCGGCGGTTCCCGTGCGCGCCGGCGACGGCCTCACGCTCAGCCCGAGCCTGAACGCGAAGCTGGACCGGCTCTACGTCACGGCGTTCGACGAGACCATCCAGCGCCACGCCATCGAGACGCGCGACGGGACGACCTACGTCTCGACGGGCGACATCGACTCGGAGTGGCTGCGGGACGCCAGCGCGACCGTCCGTCCCTACATCGGCATCTCGGTGAAGGACGAGCAGATCCAGCGCACGCTGCGCGGCGTCGTCGCGCGCCAGGCGAAGTACATCCTGATCGACCCCTACGCAAACGCGTTCTCACGCAATTATAAGGTCGTGGAGCGCAAGTTCGAGGTCGACTCGCTGCTCTATCCCATCTGGTTCTCCTACGACTACTACAAGCGCACGGGCGACCGGCGGATCTTCACCTCCGAGCTCCGGCGCGCGTTCGCGAAGGTGCTCGAGACGCTCCGCACCGAGCAGCGGCACAACTCGCGCTCGCGCTATACCAATCCGCAGCTGGCCGACAACGGGCGCGGGACGCCGACCCGCTATACCGGGATGATCTGGACCGGCTTCCGGCCCTCCGACGACCCGGCGCGCTACCACTTCAACATCCCGGTCAACATGTTCGCCGCGGTCGTGATGCGCGACCTCACCACGATCGCGCGCGACGTGTGGCGCGACGAGCGCATGGCGGAGAACGCCTGGGGGCTCTCGGTCCAGATCCAGCGCGGGATCGAGCAGTACGGGACGCTCGAGCTCAAGCCGTTCGGACGGATCTACGCCTACGAAGTCGACGGGCTCGGGCATGCGAACGTGATGGACGACGCCAACGTCCCCTCGCTGCTGTCGATCCCGTACTTCGGCTACCTGCCGAAGACGAACTCGCTCTACCTCGCGACGCGCGCCTTCGTGCTCTCCGACCGCAACCCGTACTTCTTCAAGGGGAAGTACGCGCAGGGCGTCGGCAGCCCGCACACGCCGCACGGCTACGTGTGGCCCCTGGCGCTGTGCGTCGAGGCGCTCACGGCGACGCGCGAGTCGGAAGTCGACCGCGTCTTCGGCTACATCGCGGCGTCCGACGTCGGGGACCACCGTCTGCACGAGTCGTTCAACGCGGACTGGCCCGAGGCGTACACGCGCGAAGATTTCGCCTGGCCGAACGCGCTCTACGCCGAGCTCGTGCTCACGCGCCGCGGCGAGCTGTACGCCGACAACCCGCCGCAGTAAGTCAGCGTGCCGCGGCGTCGCGGCGCGCGAAGTCGAGCGCGAACACCGTCTGCAGCGCCGCGATGGGCGCGATCGCGATCGCGTCGACCGGGACCGCGGCCCAGAACGCGGCGCCCGGGACGCCGCGATGCGAGAGAACGTCGAAGAGCACCTGCGCGACCACGTTCGGCACGATCGTGACGAACGCGACGAGGCACAGCCGGGCGAAGTTCTGCGCGCGGAACGCCGCCCCGACGGCGTGCACGAACGCTTCGATCAGCGCCATGCCGGACCGCCGGCGCCCGAGCGCCGCGTACGGGCCGGCGAGGTTGATGACGCCCCAGACGAACCAGGTCACCGGCGCCGTCACGAAGAGAATGGCCGGCTGGTCGGGGAGCGGTCCGAATCCGGCCAGCACGGCGGTGTCGTCGCTGGCGAACTGAACGACGACGACCGCGGCGAGGACCGGCAGGTAGCGCGCCGTCGCGGCCTCGAGCAGGGTTCGCGTCGCGGGCGTCTCGCCGGCCGCGCGCGCGCCGATCGCGAGCGCGACGACGGCGATCACGTACGCGATTCCGAACAGCTGAACGTACTCGAGGACGGCGTCCTTCACCACCGTCTCGGCGTCGCCGTGCGGGTGCCACGCGAGCTGCACGATGCCGGCCGCGACGAAGATGGCGAGCGAGAGCAGCGCGTAGAGGCCGGCGCGCTCGGCGAGCGCCGCGGCCGCGAGATCGATCAGCCCGCCGGCCGACGCGGGAAGGCGCAGCTCGTTCGGGGCCGCGTTCACGCCGCGCTGAGCGCGCGGCGGAGGAAGAAGCGCAGCGTCGCGGTGCCCGAGCACACGACGACGTCGTCGACGCCGTCGTAGACGCGTCCGTCGATCTCGAGCAGGTACGTCCCTTGCGCCAAGCCGGTGAGCGTGGAACGGATCACGCGCTCGCGCTTATCCTGCGGTGCGCGCGGACCGAGCGCTTCGACGATCGCGGCGGTGACGAGATCGCGCACGCGCAACGGCGTCGCGAGCGCGAAGGCTGCGGAGGCGGTGCGAGCGACCGCGGAGACGTCGATCGGGACGGCGACCCGGAGCATACCGACGATGCTCTTTCCCGCTGCGGCGGGGGGCTTCCCGGTCGGCGCGAAAGGTCGCAGCGATGCCCGATCCGCCTCGCCGCCGGCGCTCCGCGCCGTCGCGCCGTTCGTCGTCCGCCACCGGTTCGAACATCGTACCGACGATCGTGCTCGGGCTCGGCGTCGTGGTCGTCGGGCTCGGGATCGGCGCGTTTCTTTCGGCGCTGCAGCACAAGGGGAGCACGCGCACGACGAGCACGACGACGTTCGCGCGCGGCGTCCCGGTCGTCACGCCCGTCGCACGGCCCTCGCGCGGGCCGGTCGCGGTCGCGACGCTCGTGGCGCATCCGACGCCGACCGCGACGCCGTCGCCGACCGCCGCGCCGAAGCCGACGCCGCATCCGACCGCGGCCGCGACGACGCGTCCGAAACCGACCGCGACGCCGCGACCGAGGGCGACCGCGACGCCGGCTGCGACCCCCGCCGCGGCGGCGACGTCGAGCGCGGCGCTCGCCGCCGCGACGCCGGCGCCGGCGACGCCCGCGCCGGTGCGGCGCCGCACGCCGCCGCCGGTCGTCATCACGCCGGCGCCGGCGCAGACGCCGCTCGTGATCACGCCGCCGCCGCACCGCGCACCGGCTTCGCAGCGCGTCGCGCAGGCCGCGCCGGCCACCGGGATGCGAGGCGAGGCGGAGGCGACCGTGCGGCGCTACATCACCGCGCTGGTGCACGGCAACGAGAGCGCCGCGTACGCCGCGCTCGGCGCGTCGCCCGGCGATCCGAACGCGCGCCTTTCGGAGGAAGCGTTCGTCGACCCCGGGACGCGCATCGTCTCGATGCGCACGAACGCCGCCGACGCGAGCGGCGCCACCGTCGAGGTCGAGCTCAGCTCGTCGCGCGGGACGTATTTCGCGACCTATCACGTTCGCAGCGGACCGAACGGCCCCGTGATCGATCAGCACGACTACATCCGCGAATAGGGAGAACAGCGCCGTGGAAACCGCCCCGTCCGCGCCGATCGAAGCGCTCCTGCACACCGGGGAGCTGGTGAAGCCGCCGGAAAGCGCGGCGCGCTGGTTTCCGCACGCCGATCAGGACGCGTACGTCGCCGACGCGCTGCGCGACCCGATCGCGTACTGGCGCGACGCGGCGAAGCGCGTCGCGTGGGAGACGGCGCCCTCCGCCGTGTTCGCCGGCGCGATCGACGATCAGCACTGGTTCGCCGACGGACGGCTGAACGCGACCGTCTCGTGCCTCGACCGCCACGCGAAGCGCCACCCCGACGCCCTCGCCTATCACTACCTCTGCGAGAACGGCACCGAGCGGACGATCACCTACGGCGAGCTGCTGGCGCAGGTGAGCCGGCTCGCGAACGCGCTGCGGCTCGACGGCGTGAAGCGCGGCGATCGCGTCTGCATCTACATGCCGCTGACGATCGAAGGGATCGTCGCGATGCTCGCCTGCGCACGCATCGGCGCGATCCACAGCGTCGTGTACGCGGGGCTCGGCGCGACCGCGCTGCGCGACCGGATCGTCGACGCGGGCGCGGAAGTGCTTCTCATCGGCGACGTGACGTACCGCAAGGGCCGCGCCGTCGACCTCAAGCGCATCGTCGACGACGCGGTGCGGCATCTCGACGTCGTGCGCCGGATCGTCGTCCACCGCCGCGAGGCGAGCCCGGCGCCCAGCGACCCGCGCGAAGTCGACTTCGAGGCGTACTGCAACGCGCAGCCGACCGAGTGCGAGCCGGAAATCGTCGACGCCGAGCACCCGCTGTTCATCCTGTACACGAGCGGGACGACCGGGAAGCCGAAGGGCGTCGTGATGACGCACGGCGGCTACCTCGTCGGCGCGTCGACGATGCTGGCGGAGACGACCGGGATCACGCCGGACGACGTCTACTGGTGCACGAGCGACATCGGCTGGATCGTCGGGCACTCGCTGATGGTCTACGGCGCGCTCGCGAACCGCTATCGCTGCGTGCTGCGCGAAGGCGCCGCCGACTATCCGGCGACGGACGCGGTGTACGAGGCGATCGAACGCCTCCGCGTGACGAAGCTCTACACCGCGCCCACCCTCGCTCGGATGCTGCTGCGGTTCGGCGACGAGCCGCGCGACAAGCACGACCTCTCGACGCTGCGGGCGATCTTCTGCGCCGGCGAGCCGCTGAACCCCGAGGCCTGGCATTTCCTGTGGCGCGACGTCGGCCTCGAGGACGTCGCGATCTGCAACCAATGGTGGCAGACCGAGCTCGCCGGGCCGGCGATCGGGTACTTCCCGACCGCGCCGATCCGGCCGGACAAGAGCGGGAAGGCGCTCGGGCCGCTCGCGTTCTCCATCCGCGACGGCAGCGGCGAGACGATCCCGCGCGGCCGGGGCGGCGGCCTGCTGGTGCTCGAGAACGCGCAGCCGCACATGTTCAAGACCATCTGGAACGACGAAGAACGGCACAAGCAGTACTTCCGCTGGGGCGTCTACGTCGCGGGCGACGTCGCCTCGATGGATGCGGACGGCACGCTCTCGATCACCGGCCGCGCCGACGACGTGCTGAACGTCGCCGCGCACCGCATCGCGACCGCCGACGTCGAGAGCGCGCTCGTCTCGCACCCCGCGTGCGGTGAGGCCGGCGTCTGCGGCGTCCCCGACCCCATCAAAGGCGAGGCGATCGTCGCGTACGTCGTGCTGCGCAGCGGCTACGAGCCGTCCGACGAGCTGGCGAACTCGCTGATCGAGCATGTCCGCCAAGAGCTCGGGCCGATCGCCACGCCGTCGGCGATCCGCTTCGCCGCGAAGCTCCCGAAGACGCGCAGCGGGAAGATCATGCGCCGCCTGCTCAAAGCGCAGGAAACCGGCCAGGACCTCGGCGACGTGACGACGCTGGAGGACTGACGATGAACCCGCGCGCCGGCGGACCGCAGATCGGCTGGCCCGGCATGGTCGTCGCCGTGGCCTTGGTGGTCTTCGTCGTCGCCGCCCTGATGCTCAGAGCGTCGCACTAGGAGCGCCCGCGCCCCGGGACGCGTTCGCGTTCGGACCCGTGAGAACGAGGGAGGGCACACCGATCCCGGCTAGGGACCTTCGTTGCCGAGCTCGGAAGCGGCATCTTCGACTTCGACCGGCGCACCCGCGGACGGTTCGTGCGCTTCGCGGACACCACGCACGTCGAGCGACGAGCGGACTTCGCGGACGCCCTCGGTTCGCGCGAGGCGCTCGAGCAAAGCGAGCAGCTTGTCCGGGTGGGCACGGTGCAGCACGACGTCACAGCGGCTCTTCGCGGGATCGGCGCTCAGGCGCGCGCTCAAAGCCTCGATGACGAAGCCCTGGCGCTCGATCGTGCGCTCCAGAGCTCGGAGCGAGAGCCGGGCGGAGTCGACGAAAACGGTCACCGCGTGCCGGTGGCGCGACGCGGTCAGGCGCCGCTCGAGCGGCTTCATGACGGCCAGGATCGCCAACGCGAGCGCGGTCGTCAGCGCAGCGGCGAGGTACAGTCCTCCGCCGACCGCGAGCCCGACCGCGGCGACGACCCACAAGCTCGCGGCGGTCGTGAGCCCGCGGATGATCTCCTTGCGGAAGATGATCACACCGGCACCGAGGAAGCCGATCCCGCTGAGAACCTGCGCCGCGATACGCGACGGATCCAGCACGATGTTCGGCGCGTGGACGACGTCGCGGAAGCCGAAGCTCGAGCTGATCACGGCGAGCGCCGCCCCGAGCGAAACGAGCGCGTGCGTCCGCAAGCCGGCGGCGGACTCCACCCGTTCGCGCTCGAGGCCGATCGCCGCGCCGAGTGCGACCGCGACGCACAGCCGGAGGAGAACGTCCGGAAGCGCGATGGTCATCGTTGAAGCGTACCCGCGGAGGCGCGTTCCCCCCGCCGCGCTCTCGGGGCCGGGGTCAGACGTGCAGGTAGCGGCGGCGGAGCGCGGTGTCGGCGCGGATGTCGTCCGGCGTGCCTTCGAACTTGATCTCGCCCTGGTCGATGATGTAGCAGCGGTCCGCGACCGAGAGCGCCGAGTAGAGGTTCTGCTCGACCAGGAGCGTCGTGATCCCGGCGGATTTGATCTCGCGGACGACGCTCTCGACCTCGCGGACGATGAGCGGCGCCAGGCCTTCGGTGGGCTCGTCGAGGAGCAGCAGCTTCACATCCTGGAGCAGCGCGCGCGCGATCGCGAGCATCTGCTTCTCGCCGCCGCTGATCTCGTCGCCCTTG